>Ga0307432_1000370_pt1 | contig 35927 bp, 29 predicted proteins | sample SalMarWE160150MG_FD_202158 | JGI IMG/M metagenome (GOLD analysis project Ga0307432, IMG submission 202158) | Salt marsh sediment microbial communities from the Plum Island Ecosystem LTER, Massachusetts, United States - WE1603-150 | ecosystem: Environmental > Aquatic > Marine > Intertidal zone >...
ACCGCGTTTCATAAGTTCCGCGACTAAGCGAGCCGCGGGCTTCAGCCCGCGAGGGCGTTCCTGCCGGAGAAAACCGCGGGTCCTGTCGCGACACATGGTCGCAAGATTTCTGAAACGCGGTACTAGCGCTGTCATATTAAGCACGTCAGATTTCGCACCGCTATGGAGAGCACGTACCCGGGCCGGTAAACGGATACGGCTGACTCTTGAACGCGTCAAGTATCTGCGTAACGTCCGTCGAGATATTGACCTTCCAGCCCGGAACATTTGGATCGACGTTGGCCCTCGCCTTGATAGGCGCGCCAAACGAATTCTTGAACTTCTCCAAACAAGCGGTGACATCGACTGTCACGTCGACGCTTGTGTCCGGTGCGCTCCAATGATCGACATCCCAGGGGCCGCAGATGTTACCCCTTGAACCTGTGCCGATCACCAGAGGGTCCGAGTAATTACCTTCCACACCGGAGTCGACACCGCAGGGGATGGCCTGAACGGTATAGGTCGCCCCGGGCACGATCTCGCAGTCGGTAACGTGGAGCAACCCTACCGAGCCGAAGTCGTGGCAGTATTGAGTTGCCTGCAGGTTCGCGGACCACATGGTTAGGGCGGGACCACCGGGAACCCACGCGGGGCCACAGCCCTCCGGCGGCGGCTCGGCCTGCCCGCTGTTCTCACATATCTCTACCGGTTCACCGACCCACACGTGCGTGCCCTCGTAGGTGGCAAACTCATCCGGCAGATCGGTTAGGTTCACGCGCAGGGCGATCTGCTCACCCGGATTGCCCGGCACGAACGAGATATACCGGTTCTTCTCGAACCCGGCCTCTCCGTCAGGTGTGGTCGGTGGATCGATGGGAACGAACTCGCACTCGTCAGGAATGCCGTTGCCGTTGATGTCCGGGCTGACCTCCCCGTCGCCGTCCGGGTCGGTAGGATCAATGTCGCAGTCATCCTGAACGCCATTATCGTTGCAGTCGTTGGGTGACGCTGGGTAAAACGCCAGACCGGCGGGATGGTTCAAGTCCGGATCGGCGCGATTGAATGTACGCCAGGACACGCCGGTCTCACCGTTGACCTCATATATCCGCACGACGCCACCACCGTACGTGACGACGTAAAGGTAGCCGTTGGGACCGTAGGCCAATCCCTGGACCGCTCCGGGCCCGGCCCCCATCGTCGTGAACACCCCCAGGTAACCGCCCGTCTGAGTGTTGAATCTCAACACTCGCGTAGTGTCGTAACTGGCGATGAGCAAATCGCCGCTGGGATGAAACGCCAGCCCGCGCGGGTTCAGCAACGCGGCATCGGTGTAACTCCGCACAAACTGCCACGCGAGGTCATATTGAATCACCTGATTGTTGCCGCTGCTGGAGACAAACATGTGACCCTGGGAATCAAACGTCAGACCGTAAGGCGCGTCCAGCCCACCGGTACCGGGGCTTACGCACTCCCCGAGACAGGTGTTTGCCGTAGTGTCGTATCTGAATACGCTGTTGGTGTCCCGGCTGGCGATGTACAGGTTGCCGTCGGGGCCGAAGGCCAGACCGGTCGGGTACGTGCCGCACGGATTCAGATCACCAACATAGTTGCCCAACGTATCAAGTTCGACGACACGGTTATCGCCGCTGCTGCTGACGTAAAGATGGCGATCGGGACCTACGACGACGTCATAGGGGTCCGAGAGATGCCCTACACCGTGCGAACCTGCGGCTGCCCCCACTTCGGGATAGAAGGACCTTACGAGGTTGCTTCCCGTGCTCACGACGAGCAAACCGTGGGGCCGGCCCAAATCATCCCAATCCCAGATTTCATCGCCGTCACAATCCTGGCACTCATCCGGGATGAGATTGCGGTCGATATCCGCATCCAGGTCATCCTGAAGCTCGTAGAAATCGAACACCTCGTTGCCGTTGCAGTCGGTCTCGCACTCATCAGGAAGGAAGTTCGCATTGACGTCCGGGCTATACTCGCTTGTGATATCGCAGTCGTCCGGGACGCCGTTCCCGTTACAATCTCGTTCACAGGTATCGAGAAGCCCGTTGCTGTTGCAGTCGTCGCACCACGCCTCACCGCTGCAATTCGCGAAATCCTGACTGTCGGGAACACTATTGTGATTGCAGTCGGATGGATTGTAATCTACGGCAAGTGACACATAGCCGACGCTGGAGCATCCATATTCGATGCGCATATAACCGTACTCGCCCCAGTCGGGCCCCCAGGAATTGCGCATGTACCATACGCCGTTTGCGCCCTGATTGTCGTCCCATCCGACAAGAGCGACACAGTGGTTGATTCCTTCCGTGTAGTCAGCGTTGAAGACGCCGCCCATATAGGCCTGGAACGCAGGGTCCGCGCCGATGCAAACGGATATCGGGCCGTAGTCGAGAATCGCCTGCTTGAGCAACGGTACGTCACTGAGGTATTCGTCGCCAACATAGTAAAGGTTATCGATGCAATAGGGATGGCCGTAGGGACCACCGCATGGAACATCGGCGGCCTCATAGGGGAAATCCTCCTCGACAACGGCACCCTGAGCACTGCAAAGGTACTCTTCCAGAGCAGATAGGTGCCAGCCGCCGCCGCAGCCCCCGGCATCAGTACAACTCATCAGCCATTGCTCAGAGAGATCCTCCTCGACACCCTCCTTGATGAGGATCGCGCTTTCGACCGGGCCGACCGCAGAGAACGCCCAACAGCTACCACAGGCGCCCTGGTCCCTCATCGGTGTTGTACCTCTCAGGATCCGCCAATCAAAGAATGTCGGCAGCTCATCCCTTCGCGCAGCAGGGATTCCGCGAACCTTCGGCGGCTTCCAATCCGGTGGAATGATCAAACCGCACAACTCGTCGAGTGAACGGTCCGTCGCGGAGTTATGACCCACCGTAAAGGTCCAGCCCTTCGCTCGCCCCTTGGCCCTGAGCGCTTCGATATCCACCCGAGTCAATGGGCCACCGTGCAAAGGCTCTGAGACAGGCGATTGTTCTCTCGAATCCACCTGTGACCGGCCGTCCGTGATCGACTGGGCCTGCTGCGCCCAGGCCACCGTCGTCGTGCCAATCCATGGCAGGATCATCGCAAGAGCGAGTTCGGGCAGTCGGTGTACGTTGCGAGACATTCATCCTCTCCTTTCAGGAAACGCGCTGTACGTTGGATGGTCCCCTCCTCAGGACAATCGGTCGGTGTCGACCACGTACGCTGCATTATACCGCGCCGCGGAGACGCGACACAACTGCAATTTCAGCGATCTCCCGGCCTATAGGACCGATCGAGGGCACCTTCTTCCCGAATAGGAGGCACAGGGACGCCAATCTCCTGACCGATCCGTCGGCTCTCGGCTCGGCAAGGCCGTTTGACAACGACGGCGAGAGCGTAGACAATGGATAGGGTCTCAACAGGGATCAGGAACTCGCACCATGAAACTTGAGATGCTCAAGGCGAAGCTGCATCAAGCCTGCGTAACCCATGCCGAGGTCGATTACGAGGGCAGCCTCGGAATCGACATCGAGCTGATGGAGGCGGTCGGCATCCACCCATACGAGAAAGTGCTGGTCTCGAACATCAACAACGGCAACCGGCTCGAGACCTACGCCATCGCCGAGCCGTTCGGCTCCCGGCGGATCGTTCTAAACGGCGCTGCGGCCCGAAAGGGAGTCGTGGGTGATCGAATCATCATCATGTCATTCTGTTGGGTGGATGAGGCCAATGTACGCGAAGGTCGCCACAGACCTCGGGTCATCCGTCTTGACGAGCACAACGAACCGGTCAAGCGAATCCCCCAGTCTCCAACGACCGAGGAAGTCGCCACCATGTTTGAAGGCTGATACCATGGCGATTCGCCCGGGCGCAAGGGCGCAATCGTGTCGTCCGCAGCGCGTTTTCCAGCCGTACCAACAAATCAGTTAACACGACTAACCTCTTGCAGGTCGTAGAATCAGCCGCCGCACCGAATGGCTTCGCAGACCTCTCCTCTTGCGATCCGGGAGATAATCGGTGAAAAGGTGATTTTGTAGCCTTCGTTTTCGGCGGCTTGGCGCGAATGAGGGGCTGAGCGGACCAGCCGTGGCCGGCCGGACAGCGACCACACAAACTCTTGGCAACCGCTCTGTAGCTGATTGACTGACCGCTGATGGCGGCGGTCATGCGGCGTGCTTGACCGTTTGTCGATCTGGCCTCACTGGAGATCGGAGAAAGATGTTACACAGGAAGAACTCTGCAATCGTGTGGGCTTTGTCGCTTTCGATCTTGTCGGGCATGCTCGGCCTACCTGATCAGACCGAGGCTGACCAGCGGGATCGCTTCGTGTCACGCGCCCGCCGACTCACCTTCGAAGGGCGGCGCGCGGGCGAGGGTTACTTCTCACCCGACGGAACCAAGATGATCGTTCAAACCGAACGTTACCGCGACAATCCCTTCTTCCAGATCTACACGCTTGATCTGGTGACGGGCGACAGCCGGCTTATCTCACCGGGCGTGGGGCGCACGACGTGTTCGTACTTTCGTTCCGGCACGAACGAAGTGCTCTTCGCCTCGACGCATCTTGACCCGCAGGCCCGCGAGAAGCAACGGCGCGAGCACCAGGAGCGTCCGACCCGAACGACGGGCCACACGCCGTTCGTCTACGACGAGTATTTCGACATCTTCTCCTGCGACGTGCGGGGGCGGAACATGCGGCGGTTGACTGATGCCTTCGGCTTTGATGCGGAAGGTGCCTACTCGCCGGACGGCAAGCTGATCGTGTTTTGCTCGCAGCGCGACGCCTATCCGCTCGACAAACTCAGCGAAAAGGATCGCGATATCTGGGAGAAGCAGCCGCAGTACTTCGGCGAGCTGTACATCATGAACGCCGACGGCTCCGATCAGCGCCGGCTCACGAATTGGCCGGGCTACGACGGCGGGCCGTTCTTCGCCGCCGAGGACGACCGGGTTATCTGGCGCCACTTCGACGAAACCGGGATTTTCGCTGACATCTACACGATGAAGATCGACGGTACCGACCGCCGCCGACTGACCGATTTTAAGTCGATGTCCTGGTCGCCGTACATGCACCCTTCGCGCCAGTACGCCATATTCACCTCCAACAAGCTTGGCTTTGCCAACTTCGAGCTGTTCATCGTCGATGCCATGGGCGAGAAACAGCCCGTCCGCGTCACCTATACCGACGGATTCGACGGCTTGCCCGTCTTTGGCCCGGACGGCAACCAGCTTTCCTGGACGAGTAACAGGGCGACGAGAGAGTCGCGCACGGGGCAGCTCTTCATTGCCGACTGGGACCACAATACCGCTCTGGCGGCGATTAAGGCGGCTCCACAGCGAGGCACGCTGGAACCCGAGCCGGACTTCGACGCACCCGCGAAAACCACGTGGCCTGACGCGTCGCCGCCGGGAATCAAGCCCGGTCTCGAGCCGAGTATCACAGAGGATGATTTATATGAGCACGTGCGCTACCTGGCCTCCGACGAGCTTGAAGGGCGGATGACGGGCACCGAGAGTGCGCGTAAAGCGGCCAAGTACATCGCCGCACGGTTCAAAGAGGCAGGTCTCGAACCGTTGGGTGATAACGGCACGTACTTTCAGGAGTTCCCCTTCCCTGCCGGTGTGGACCTGGTCCCCGATCGAAACCGACTGGCCATCACGTCATCCACCGGGTCACCGACTCAGGTTCTCGAGATCGACACGGACTATCGCCCGCTTTCTTTCACTACGAACGCAACAACGCGAGGCGAAGTCGTCTGCGCCGGCTATGGTCTGGTGATCCCCAAGGAAACCGGCAAGGAAAGGTACGATTCCTACGAGGGGCGCGACGTTGCGGGTAAGATCGTATTGGTCTTCGACGACGTGCCAGCCGACTTGGATACAAACGAGCGAATTCGCTTTACCCACTACAGCAGTCCGCGCTACAAGGCCAAACAGGCTTTGATGCGCGGAGCAGCCGGGTTCATGCTGGTCATAGGGCCTAATACGTTGGATGCGGGCTCACTGCTGCCGCTTGCTCGGACCGCCACTGACGCCGGGATCGTGTCGGCGTCGATCACGACGGACACCGCACAACGCCTGTTGGATAACGCCGGTCTTAAACTAACGAAGTTGCAGGACATGCTTGACAAAGGCAAGATCCCCACCTCATTCAATGAGATCAAACTCAATACCGCAGTCGAGCTGACGATGCACCTGGCCCGCAGGAAAGGCACCTGCCGAAACGTCGTGGGCCTTTTGCCCCCTGTTGGCGAGGGTCGGATCGCCGACGAGTACGTCCTGATCGGTGCGCACTATGACCACATAGGTCATGGTGAAGCCGGTGGCTCGCGCGCCATATCCGGAGAAGAGGGGCAGATCCACAACGGGGCCGACGACAACGCCTCCGGCACGGCGACCGTGCTCGAACTGGCGGCTTTTCTCGCCAAGACGCGAAGGAATGATCAGGGAACGCGTCAGCAACGCGGTTTAATCTTCGCGTGCTGGTCGGGGGAGGAGATTGGTGTCATAGGCTCGACATACTTCGCCCGCCACGCGCCCTGCCCGCTGGGTCAGATCGCCGCGTACATCAACTTTGACATGGTGGGGCGGCTGCGCGACGGACGGCTGATCCTTCAGGGCGTCGGCTCGTCACCGGACTGGCTCGGGCTGATCGAGACGGTCAACATCCGCGAGCCTATGGCGCTGGTGATTCAAAGCGACCCGTATTTGCCGACGGACACGCACGAGTTTTACCCCGCGGGCATCCCGATTCTGGCATTCTTCACCGACGTGCACGACGATTACAACCGCCCTACGGATGACGCGGACACGTTGAATTACGCCGGGATGGCCCCGATCACCCGCTTCGGCTCACACGTGGTGACGGAGCTGGCCGCTACACCCGACCGCCTCCGCTATGCAAGTGTCAAGCACACGACACCTAAGGGCGGTGCGATGGGAGGCCGGCGCATATACACCGGCACGATCCCTGACTTCGCAGCCGGTGACGTCGGCGGCATGAAGATCAGCGGTGTTCAGGGCGACAGTCCCGCCGAAAAGGCCGGCCTTGTTGCCGGGGACGTTATCGTCGAATTCGCGGGTCACAAGATCGGCGGGCTCGAGGACTACGCGGTGATCCTGCGAGCCCTCAAACCCAACAAGCCTGTCGAGATCGTCGTGAAACGCGACGGCAAGGAAGTCCGTCTGACGATCACACCTACACTGCGTAAGTAGGGATGCGGACGAGACCATCTGCAGCGATGTCCGATCCTCGTAGCGAGCCGCACCGGGCTACGGTCCCTCCAACACGTCATGGAAGTATGCAAAGTCTTCCAAATCCAGGTCCCCGCAGCCATCGATGTCAGCACGTAGACACTCGTGAGATGCCTCGCCACCTGCACCGGTGAAACAAACCTGCAGAATCGAGAAGTCAGCCAGATCCACGTCGTCGTCCCCATCGAGATCGCCGAAGTCACAACCCTCGAAGCACGATGATCCATCACCCTGATAGGTCTGCGCCTGTCCGGTGCAGTCGTCGCGTGGTATGTTGTCGCTACAGTGACCGCCGAACGAGGAACAGCATGCTCCGACTGCCGGGCAACCGCATTTGTTGACGGGGTCGTGGCCATGTGGGCCGGGGCATTGGTCTATGCAGTCCATAACGCTGTCCCCGTCGTCGTCCACGTCGGCTACCCCACACCCGCAGACTCCGGGATCAGTCTTGTACCAGTCGAACGGACAACCGTCGTCGCAACCGGCAGCTCCGTCCGAGTCATAGTCACCATCGCAGCTCATCCCGTCTCCCTGATAGAGACCCTCCATGGCTATCTCACACACATCCCTGCGGACGCGGTCGATGCACCCCTGCGGGATGCAGCAGGGCCCCGCCATCACCGTGCAACCATTTGCGGAGACGAGGAATCCCGCCGGCGTATCGGGGCACTGATCACACTTGTCGCCCACGCCATCCCCGTCGGCATCAGACACGGTCCAAGTGTAAGCTGAACCGGACCGGTCACCGAAGTCATCATCACCATAGGCACCGATGACGGCGATGTCGTTCGACAATCCAACGGACGAGCCAAACCAATCCTCCTCGGCACCGTCAGGGGCAAGCAGCTTGGCTTCCTGCGGCCAGACTTCAGGTGAGAGCTGATCGTACCGGAAAACATACGCAGCTCCGGCCGATCCACCGTTTTCATCCTCGCCGTAGGCTCCAACCAGGGCGGTCGTGCCCGAGATGGCCACAGCGTAACCGAACACGTTGGCTGGCTCGCCGTCCATCGCTTGGAGTTTGGCCTGCTCCACCCACAGAAAACCCTCAGGAATGAACAGTTGACGCCGAAACACATAGGCAGAGCCAGTATTCCCGGCTTCGCCGCATGCACCAATCAGCACGGTTAACCCGGAGATGCTGACCGCCTGGCCAAAGTGGTCGTTGTCCGAGCCTGGGGGCGGTAGTAGTTTGGCCTCCCATGTCCAGGGATCCTCACCCCCCTCTTCGTATCTGAGCACGTAGGCCGCACCGGCATTGGTGCCATGATCGTCGTCACCCGGTGCCCCTATCAACACGGCCGTTCCTGAAATGGCAACAGACTGACCGAAACGGTCATCGACATCGAGGCCACTGGCCGCGAATCTGCCCACCGTCACCCAATCTCCTGCAAAACGGCAGTGACTCTGGGCGGCCGGGTCTGAGCTTCGACACGCGGATCAGCGATAGCCGGTTGCAGATCGTGCCTCTGTCGCCTGTTTCCTAACGATAAGTGCCCACTCAGGCCGCGTTTGACGACTGCCCGAGCGGTCTGAGGGTACCTACACCCCTCGGTTTACGCTTGACCAAGTTGGCGGGGTTTCCAAGGCCGGCGCGCTTGGGATTCGTGCCGATCCGGTACACAAACGTAGGGCAGCTCTTAATGGGGCACTCGCGGACTTCTTTCGGGCTGAAGGCGGAGCAGTCGAGACATCGAGCCCGTATCGCCTTGAGTGGTGTCATATCTGGTCGCTGATCCTTCGGCTTCCGACCGAATCTGTACGGATATAGTGGGCAGTCCTTGCAAGGGCACAATCGAACCTCGTGTGCTTGTCCAAGACAGCAATCGAGGCACTTCAGCCGGACCGCTCGGAGTGGCGTAATGTCGCTCATGGCCGCACCCCCTTGACCATCGCCACGATGCCCGCCCGGACGGCCTCCGGCAGCTTGGGCCAAACCTTCACCACCGCCGCAAGATCGGGGTCGTGAACGGCCGTCGGTGCAGCGTGTACGCCGGATTCTGCGCCGCCTGGTTCAGAAACCGTTGTTTTCTCCGGGTAATATTGAGGGGGTTCGAGTCCCATCGTCTCCAGTTTACGCAAGTCACGCCGAACATAGATGTTACATGTACCCGCCGCGTCGGGCGGTGCGGCCTGGAAAACCCGGTAAAACGGTACATACCGTTTTAGGAGATCGCACGATTCCTTGAACCATCAAACCGCCGTCCTACCGGAAGCACATCAACGATCAAATCGTATTCGATTTCATGTAGCGGTTTCGGGTCCTTGGAAGAAACGTTTGCCTCGAAGAATCCGCGCGGGCTTCAGGTCCGCAGCTCGGTACACAGAAACGGGAAATGCTCTAAAGCCCGACCTGGAGGCGTATCTGTTCTCCCCCCGCAGACGCTGCGGCAGAGTGGATCTTTCATCGTGATGGAAACCGACATCGTGGGGCGATGGAAGCGGATATGTAACGCCGCTGGTGTGGATGGTGTGACTATCCACGACCTGCGACGCACATGCGCAACACGCCTGCTTGACGCTGGTGTTTCCGTCAAAACGGTGCAAGGCCTGATGGGGCATCGGACCGCATCGACTACGTTGAGAAATGACGCTGGCGTAAGCGACCAACAGAAACGGAATGCTGTAGCGAAGCTGAGGCGTATCGAGACTGCATGATTCCTGCCACAGTTTTGCCACCAATGGGCATATGTCCGATAAAACTAGGCGAGGCGGGATTCGAACCCGCACGGGGTATTACCCCAGGGGATTTTAAGTCCCCAGCGTCTGCCATTCCGCCACTCGCCCGGCCTTGTTTCGCAACAACTCACAGACTCCCGTCCCCTGGGTGATCGTCAAGTAACTGGATCGCCAGCGGGGCTCGGTTCGGCGCGTCCAGGTAGCACGGTGTTCGGCGGCCGCGTGCATGGTACCCGATCGGCGGACGTTTTCCACGGCCGACGAAGGCCCCCAAGCCCAGACGACATGCCTCCACGGAACCCGTCCGCTGATGCGGAGGATCAAGGGTCGTGGGTCATGCGGCCTTGTCGCCTTCTCCCTCGTACCGGTACGATGGCTCCGCGGACAGGTTCGGTACGAAGCCGCCGGAGCCGGTGTCCAGCGCGGCCCGGCGTTTTCCTTTGGCTCGATCGGGTGGGGCCGCCGCCGAGCACGACCATGGTGAGTAACACGGCATCTCTTGAAGACGAACACGTCGCGGATCGGACGCGCCGGCCATGGCGGCGTTGGGCGGAGCTGATAGCCGCGGCGGCGGCGATCGTCTGCTTCGCCAACGTGTTGCCCAACGACTTCTGTTACGACGATGATCCGATCGTGCGTCTCAATCCGAAGGTCAACAATCCCGGCCAGTGGCTGGCGATCTGGGCAACCGATTACTGGTCCGAAACAAAGGAATCCTCAATCAACCGTGATCTTCTATACCGACCCGTAGCCCTTTCGTCTTACCGTCTGGTTCGTGTGGTCGGTGGTGTCGATCCCCGGCTGCACCACGTGGTCAACATGCTTTTGCACGCGCTGATTTGTGCGCTGGTCGTACGATTATGCCGAAACGTGGGTGGGTCGGAGGCGGCGGCGCTTATTGCGGGTGTGGTCTTTGCGGTGTTGCCGGTTCACACGGAGGTTGTTGCATCGGTCGTCGGCCGGGCGGATTTGCTGGCGACATTGGCTGTCTTGGTGACGCTGCAAGCTCATCGGCGGTCGATGCTGACGACGACGCAATCTCACGTGTTGTGGTGGCGCGTAGCCGCGGCGGCGGCGGCTTTTTGCGCGATGGGTTCCAAAGAGATCGGGATGAGTGTCGTGGTCCTGGCGGTGCTGTTTGACGGATTCTGGCATCATCGATTCCGCGAGACGAGCGGCGGCAGGGGTTGGTGGACGTGGCGCACACCGTTGAGGCTTGCATATCTTTGCATCCCCTTAGCTGTCTATCTGGCTCTTCGATATCAGGCGCTCGGAGGTCGTCTTTATCAGCAGCCTCCACTGACCAAGACCGTGAATGTGCTTGTGGACGCACCGTCGTGGCAGCACATACTCGGCGTTCTTCAATGCTGGGGGATGTACTGGGCGAAGACCGTCTGGCCCGCCGTGCTCAGCGTACAGTACACGATCAATGGAATCCGCTTGGCGACAAGTCCGGTTGACCCACACGTGCTGATCGGCGCGGCGGCAGTGATCGGGCTCGCGGTCGCATCGGTCGTGGCCTGGCGAAGGGGCACACGTAGTGTCGCCTTTCTGTCGGTGGCAATCGTGCTGAGTTACCTGCCGACGTCCAACGCGCTGGTGCTCATTCAAGTGTTCTTCGCCGAGCGCATCTGGTATCTGCCTTCCGTGTGGCTGGCGATTCTTGCGGCGCTAGCGGCTACGCCGGTGCTGTCCGCCAAACATGGACGCGCCTGGTGGGTGATGTTTGTGGTGAGCGTGTTTGGCATGACCGGGCGCTGTTGGCTCCGAAACGCCGAGTGGCGGGACAATGGGACGCTCTACGCCGCCGCCTATCGGGATCAACGCGATGCCGTCGGCCCGTTGCATCTGTACGGTCAGTGGCTCGCAAGTCACAACGACTACGAACGCGGCGTCGAGCTGCTCGAACGTGCGATCGAGATTGATCTGGGTTTGACCGATGCACACCGGGCGCTTGGTGACGCCCATCGTCGAGCGGGGAACTTCGAGGCGGCTGTGCGGCATTTGCAGATCGCCGATTATCAGGTTCCGGGTCATCCGCTCACGGTGGCGCTTCTTTCGCAGGTCAGTCGTCAGCTTGCGGATGGTGACGATGAGCTGAAGCGCCTCCGGCGACGAATTGATGACGATCCCAGTGATGTCGATGCGGAAGTTGCGCTGGTGCGCAGACTGCGCGATCTGGGATTAGTCCGCGAAGCCCTCGCCCGGTTGGAGAAACGGGAGGGACAGTTTGCCGATCACTTCGCCTGGCAGGCGGAGTACGCCGTGACGCTCGTGTACCGCAACAATCGTGATCGAGCGATCGAGCGGTACAGAAAGTGTCTCGATCTTGCTCCCGACGATGCCCAGCTTGGGGTCGAGCTGGCCATGCTTCTCCTGGAGCGCCGCAGCGGTGATGATCTTGACGAGGCGTGGCGATGGGCGGCGCACGCGTTTGCGCTGGCGCCCGGCGCGCCGTCCGTCCTTGCCTGCCGTGCGGAGCTGCTCGCATTGCGTGGTGATCTATCGGCGGCTGTTGAGCTCTATGAGAAGGCCATCCAGGTTTTGCCGCCCGGCAGTGAGCGGCGCCGCATTTTTGAGCAGCGGGCCAAGGCGCTGGGGCGATGATGCATGAAGCAGAACCTCTGGTAAAAGTGCGCGATCTTCGGACGTACTTTCGGGTCCGCCGCCGCGGGTTCGGTGGGGACGTCGGGTATGTTCGCGCGGTCGATGGTGTGAGCTTTGATATTCAGCGTGGGACGACGTTGGGCCTGGTGGGTGAGAGCGGGTGCGGCAAGACGACGCTCGGCCGAACGGTGTTGAGGCTCGTCGACGCAACCGCGGGGCGTGTCCGGTTCGACGGCGTTGACGTTCTTGCGGCGCCGCGGGCCGCACTTCGCCTGCTTCGCCGCGATATGCAGATTGTCTTTCAGGACGCCTCGGGCAGTCTCGACCCGCGCATGACCGTGGGGCGGATCGTTGCCGAGCCGCTGACGCTGTACGGCGTTGCCGGTGGACGGAAACGGTGCGATCGCGTCGCGGAACTGCTGGAGCGGGTCGAGCTTCATCCGGCCGACGCGGATCGATATCCGCACGAACTTTCAGGCGGACAGAGACAACGAGTTGGCATCGCCCGCGCGATCGCGCTGAATCCGAAGTTTGTCGTCTGTGACGAGCCGGTCAGCGCGCTGGACGTGTCGATTCAGTCCCAGATTGTGAACCTGCTCGATGATCTCAAGCGAGAGCTGGGTCTGACATATCTGTTCATCGCCCACAATCTGGCTGTTGTCGAGCACGTCAGCGACCGCGTGGCAGTCATGTACCTCGGCAGGATCGTCGAAATCGCCGACGCGCTCGAGCTGTACGACCACCCGCAACATCCCTACACGATTGCCCTGCTCGCCGCAGTGCCGGACCCCAATCCCGACCGGCGGCGCGATCGCAGCTCGCTTCCGGGTGACGTGCCCAGCCCGACTGATCCTCCCACCGGGTGCGCCTTTCATCCGCGATGCCGCCGCGCCGACAACGAGTGCCGCCATATGACACCGGTTCTTCAGAGGCGTCCGGGCCTGTCGTCCGGGCATCTTGTTTCATGCCATCATCTTGGCAGGGTATCCCCGTCCGGTCCCGTCTTGCGGTGATCGTCCGCGCGGCCCCGGCAGGTCGCCTCTTTCAGGTGTGATGGTTTTTCAGTGTCTCGGCGACGGGTTGGAGTGATCAGCGCGCTGGAGACTGATCAGCAGTTCCGTCAGGGCCTGTGGGTGTCGGCCGACGCGCCCGCCAAAAATGGGTTGGACGGTCTCCGGCACGTCCAGGCCCGCATCGGCCAGCACCGGCGCCACGGCCGACTCCCAGTGCCGACAAAGCTCGTCCTCCGGCAGGCAAATGCCAGCCTGGGCGAGCGGAACGTCCGCTTCGGTCGGCTCGAACAGACCCAGCGCGTGCGGATACATAAAGTGCAAGACAGCCTGCAACTTCCCGCGGTTTTCCTCCATCGAGCGGCAAAGTCCAAGCACCCACCGGCGACTATGCGTCAGATGACCGCGTTCCTGCTGCTGCAGCTCCATTGCGAGCCTGGCGAGTGGCGTCAGCGTGCCGTCACAAAGCGCGGTAAGCCGAACCATCTTGGCTGTGTCGTAAAGGAACTGGCGTAGAATGCTGAACACCCAGTCCTGATTGTTCGGCAGGCACACCAGCGACGCGCAGCGAAACTGACGCGAGCTTCGCGTAAGGATCAGCGTATCGCAGTCGGGCTCGCCTAACTGGTGGAGCATCTCATAGTACGCCCGCGCGTGGTCAATCTCATCCCGGGCCATTGACGAAAACGCGGCGTACTCATCCGGGATCGAGGTCGAGGCGGCCCACTCCGAATTGCGATGACCTATGATCAGCTCATCATCGGCCAGGCGATAGAGCAGATGGACGACGGCCTCGCACATCGCGCCCGTTAAGGATTCCAGTGAATCATAGGTTGCCATAACATCACACCTTGCTGGTCGAAGATATGACGCACACCGGCTGTGTGGTATCCCCGCCGCCACGGCGGCATCCCACGCATCGCCGACGGTTCCTTCGGGCGTTGCAGCATGGCTTCCGTCGCGGCATCGTCCCTTTGCATGTGGCCGGCGCTTGCTTTTACAAAGACGATAATGACCCGTCACGATGTCGTCAAGCAGGGGTGTTCCCGGTGGCGCCGTGTGAATCCATCACCGCCGCCACACATACTCTCTCGACAACGACTGGTGAAGCTGCGATACTAAAAACCGTCTGATGGAACTTGTGGGACCGACTTTTCCCAGTTGGTCAAGATACAGACTTAAGAGCCTGTCCCACATGAGTTTCGTGAGGTACGCAAGGAGGTTTCGTCCGGGAGCGCCGGCCGATGTGACCGTCCCATGAAGCCTGAATCGCTCATTCAACTGATCAGCACCGGCAATACCACAATCGTTGAAAAGGAGTGGATGCGCCTCATCGAGGCGGCGGACGTGCCGCCGGCGCGTCTGGCCGATTACCAGGGTGTCTTAACCGAGCTGTGCGCCGTGGGAAAGACCACACTGGCGGAGGAGTTCGCGTGGGCGGCTATCGAAACCACATCCGCTCGCCTGACACCGCGGGAGACGCTGACGGTTGCGGGACCGTTTCTTCTGGCCCTTGACCAGAGCGAGGTGCTCCGGGGTTTGGTTGTGGAACTTTACCGGTCCGCATACGGCGATCACGAGTGGCTTGACGAGCTGCTTGCCGAATCCGGTCTGGGTGGTGGTCGACCCGCGCGACGCGCCCTGCGAACACTCGATGTGTGTCTGTCGGTGACGGAGGGGGATTTTCTCGCGGCGCGCCACGAAGACGGCGCGGCGCGTATCGAGAAGATCGATACGGCCTCCTGGCAGTTCACCATAACCGACGGGCAGGCGACCGAGACACTTGGAGCCGTGCATCTTGCGGACCAATACCGGCCTGCGCCGGCGTCGGAGTTTAAGGTGGTACGGAGGTTCGCGCCGGATGAACTTGCCAAGCGGCTATGGAATGACCCGACGCCGATCGTCATCGACATCTGCAAACAGCATGAGGATCACATTGACAGCGATCTGCTCGAGGCGATCCTCGTACCGGGGCTTCTGCCTGAAGCCGACTGGAAGAAATGGTGGATGCGTGCCCGAACCGCGTTGAAGAAATGTCCGAACATAAGCATTGAGGGCCGGTCGCCCTACGATCTGACGTACGTCGAGAAGCCGAACTCGCTGGAAGAGGAAATGCTGGAGGCGTTTGAACGCCAGCACGACCCGCTCGCCCGGCTCGATCTGGTGGAGAAGTACGTCCGGGAATGCAAGACTCGCGGAGAGCAGCGTTCGGAGTCAGCGCTGCGACAATGCTATGACAGTTTTACGGAGCGCGCAAAACGGGGCACCCGGGAGGGGGTGGTTCAGGCCGGTCTTTTCTGGGTGATCGCCCGGCGGCTTGCTCAGCTTGCCGGTATCGAAGACTGGCCGGACGAAGCGATCGGACTGTTTCGCACGTCAACCGATCTGAAAGCCGTTTTTGGGGAAATCGAGAGCGACGCACTGCTCGATATTGCTTGCACGTTGCTGGTGGAAGCCAGGCCGGACGACTGGGCGGATCATCTCGCGGCTTTGCTGCCCATGCTTCCGCTGACGGTTTGCGATCGGACGGCGGGGCGGCTGATCAAGGCCGGTCGCGGCTTAGCTGATCTTGAGCTGATCGTGCAGCGGATCATGGGTTCGCCCGTTGAGCATTTCGAGGCGTTGCTATGGTTGTGGGACGGTCCTTCAGATACACAGAGGATCCCGGTTCCGGGGCCGGTAACGCTCCTGTCACGAATCCTTCGCACGTTGGACGACTGTCGACGTAGTGACAGGATTCCGCGTGAGACCACAAGAAGGCTGGGCGCACGTGCCCGGGCGGTTCTTTCGGCCCGCAAGTACGAACGGTTCGACCGGTGTCTCGATGAATTGGAGCCCGACATGGCCGGTCCGCTCCGTCAGCAGATTCGCCGACTGGACAGCTTTGGGCGGGCCTTGCGGGAAGACCTTGTGAGACGGCTGGACCGTCGCTTCCCACCGATTCCGTCGGGGCCCAGAGTTCAACCGTGGGCGCTCGACGACGTACTCTATGTGACCAAGAATGGCCTGGTCCGCAAGCAGGAAGAGATCGAGCATCACGTGAACGTCAAGATGAAGCGGAACGCCGAGGCCATCGGGCGGGCTGCCGCCATGGGTGATCTCAGCGAGAATTCCGAATACAAGTTCGCGCTGGAGGAGCGTGATTTACTACGGGCCCGGCTCGCGCAGATGAACGGGGAGGTGGCCAAGGCGCGGATCCTCACGCCGGACGACGTCCCCGCCGACTATGTGGGGATCGGCACGAAGGTCATCTTTCGCCGCACGACGGACGGGCAACCCTATGAGATGTCGTTCGTAGGACCGTGGGAGGCGGACCTGGACAGGTCCTGGTTCAACTACGGGGCTCCGGTCGCCCGAAAGGTCTTAGGCAAACACATCGGGGACGTCGTGGAGTTCGACCACGGTGACGTGGCAGGCAGCTACGAGATTGTGGCGCTGGGAAATGCCCTTGCTGAGAATGAGTGACAAGGCGGCACGCTCAAAGCGTTTCTCCTGAACCGATCCGATGACACGAGCGGACCGCGTCTTTCCAACTGGAGAACGAGACCATGAAGGCTGCGATTATCGGCTTGCCGCAATCCGGTAAATCAACCCTGTTTTCCGCCGTCACCGGAGTAGCCGTGGACCCATACGCCGCACGGGAACCGCACCAGGCGATCGTGCAGGTTCCCGATCCGCGGCTGGATTATCTGGCCGATCTCGGCAAGCCCAAGAAGGTCACTGAGGCCACAATCGAATTCGTCGATGTGCCGGGTTGTTCGCTGGATGACGCAAAAGGGCAGGAGGAGTGGCGCCGCCTGCTTCCCGTGGTGCGTCAGGCAAATCTGCTGGTGATCGTGACGCGAGACTTCGAGAACGCAGCCGTACCGGCCTACCGCGACCGCGTCGACGCCAGGGCCGACTTTACGGCCGTGTGGGATGAGATGATCTTCGCCGATCTTGATGCCGTCACAACCCGTATCGAGCGGATCGAAGCGGCCCTCAAGAAACCCACGAGATCGCATGAGGCTGAGAAACGCGAACTCGCCTTGCTGACGCGATGCCGTGAGGCCCTTGAGTCCGAGGCGCCGCTTTCCTCGGTAATCTCGACGGAAGAGGAACGTCGAGAAGTGTCGAGCTTCGCGTTCCTGACCGAAAAGCCGCTGGCAGGGGTGCGCAATGTGTCCGACGACCGGGCAGCGGACACGGAGCACTGGGAAATCCCCAACGTACAAGAGACCATCAGCCTGAGCGCTTCGATCGAGGCGGAGATTGCGATGCTCGATCCAAAGGATCGGCCGGTCTTTCTGGCTGATCTGGATCTAAACGAGCCCGCAAAAGACCGGCTCATCCGCACGTGTATCAGGGCCTGTGATCTGATCTGCTTTTTCACGATGAACGCTGACGAGCTACGGGCCTGGCTGGTGCCGGCGGGCACCACGGCCGTCGAGGCGGCAGCCAAGGTCCACACCGACCTTGCTCGTGGGTTCATCCGTGCCGAGACCGTCTCACATGACGACCTGGTGGCCCATAAGGACATGAAGGGTGCGAAGGCAGCCGGCCGAGTCCGAAAGGAGGGTAAGACGTACGTCGTTACGGACGGCGATCTCCTCCAAATCCTCGCGAGTACGTAGAGCAAGCAGTCTTTTCATGTAGCGCCGGCCCCTTGTGGGCGGCGCAATGTGCCGTGAGTGCCAGCAAGGCGGCACGGCCGGGTGGCATGGGTCCGCGCGGACCCGTGTGGCGTACCAAAGAGCCTACTCCGTTAATCCTTGGGGCACCGGTTTTCATCTGGTGAAACACACGGGTTGCGAATCCGTGCCACATTGCCTACTCAGATAAGCTTCAAGGCTGCGGGCCTTTGAAGAACACCTGAAACAGCGCGAAGTCGTGCAAGTCCACATCGCCGTCGAACTCGAAATCGAACGCTTCACAGCCCGAATCATACGGTCCGTTGTCCGGACCGGTCATGCAGGCTTCCCAGGCGGCGAAGTCGGTCAGGTCAACAGTCTGATCGCAGTCGTAGTCCCCAATGCCGAACTCGTACGCGCCCATGTCCACGCGGTCGCACAGGATCCGTGCGTGACCGTCGAGGTCGGTAGTGACCTGCGGCGGCACGGCCTCGTTGTCCCCGGTGTTGATGCAGGGCGAGTCGGCCTGCAGGTGGTAGTCGCCATCGACCCAGAAGCCATCGTCCGGATCGCCCGGTGTGCCGTTGTCGTCCCAGTACCCCGGATCGACAAACACCGGGTCGTCGTCGATGTTGCCGTTGGTCCCAGTGGGGTCGGACAGACCCTCGTAGTCGTACTCGGTGTTGCTGCAGACGCAGTTGTACCGTAGCGTCGGGGTGCCGGCATAGTATTGGTCTTGCCGAATCCCCGAAGAGTTGAACGCGACAATTGTGTTCGCGATTGTCGGGGAGGAGTAATCATACAGGTACAGCCCGCCGCCGCCGTACTCGTCAGCGCTGTTGCCCGTGATCGTGTTGTTCTCGATCGCAGGGGAGGAGAAGGCCAGGTACAGCCCGCCTCCGCCGTCAGCGATGTTGCCCTTGATCGTGTTGTTCGCGATCGTCGGGGAAGAACCGTATAGGTACAGCGCGCCGCCGGAGCCGGCGCTGTTGCCCGAAATCGTGTTGTTCGCAATCGTCGTCGGGGAGGCTTCCAACAACAGGCACAGCCCGCCGCCGTAAACGGCTGCGATGTTATCCGTGATCGTGTTGTTCACGATCGTCGGGGAGGAGGAGTACAGGCACAGCCCACCGCCGTAGTCGCCGGCCTCGTTACCCGTGATCGTGTTGTTCGCGATTGTCGGGAAGCTCCAGCCTAGGTACAGCCCGCCGCCGCGGGTGTACGAGCCGAACACCGTGCCGGAGCCGTTGGTGATCGTGAAGCCGTCGATGGCGCCGACTGCTGCGCAGCCCGCTCGCGCGGTCACCACCGAGCCTTCCTGCTGCCCGTCCAGAGTCGTGAGATTGGCGTCCCAGTTTCGCTCCGCCCGCACCGTCTCGTAACCGGCAAACCCGCCGTACAAATACGCATAGGGATGGAGTGTGATGCGCTCCTCGTACGTGCCGCCCTGTACCCACACCTCGCCGCCAGGCCCGAACCACATCCTGAGATTCTGCTGCACATGGCGGACCGATAAAGTCGGTGTAGACCAGCCCAAAACGGCGTTCGTCGCAGAAGTCTGACGCCGCGACGAGCTGCGCCGATCGCGGACTTCTTTTCAGCGGAGTTTGATACAATGGATTAGCGATTGCCCTCGACGGCGAAAGCAGTGGAGGGGTGAGAGGCCGTCAAACCCGTTTGAAGGTTCCCTCGCAACGCGATCCGGTCGCGCAATCGATGTCGGCCAAGCCCGGCAAATAGAAACAGGCGGTGTTCTGTGGAGCAATGAGATGAAATCAGTAACAGCAAGACTATTGTCCGTGGCTGCCGGCGTCTTGGTTTCCACGGGATCCAGCACTGCGGCTGAGCCAATCGGAACAGCGTTCACCTACCAGGGGCAGCTAAAAAATGCCGGCGTTCCGCTGACCGGCACGGCGGACCTGGAGTTCAGCCTGTGGGACGGCGCCGACGCCGGCGAACCGCCAGCCGGCGGAAGTCAGATCGGCCCGACGGTCCACGTCACGAACGTCGCCGTCACCAATGGCCTGTTCAGCGTCGAACTGGATTTTGGAGCCTCCGCATTCGCCGCCGACGCTCGTTGGCTTCAGGTCGCCGTGCGCTCGCCGCACGATCCGGGCGACACACAGCCCTTCACCACGCTCGCGCCGCGGCAGGCATTAACGCCCGCTCCCTTCGCCCTCGCGACCCGCGGCATCAGCCCCCGACAGGTGTCGGCTTTGGAGGTCCAAAGCAGCATGGGTGGCTTTGTGAACATGTCCAATATCACGGCGTGTCTGCAAACGGATGAGGACATCAAGTGTGACGAGGTGGTTTTACTCGATGTCGCCCTTCACGAAGGCGTTGAGATCAGCCTCGAGCTTGTCTCCCTAACATCCAGAGAAGAAGCACTTCAACTCGAAATCGAGAAGCGACCACAGCAGTCAGCTTCAAGCATCAAGGCGTTCACTGTGGACGTGAAGGTGACATTAGGGTCAGAGGCTCATGAGTTCTCGGTCTCACCGGCCGATCCGATCTACGGGTCCAAGCACGATTCGACGTGGCCGCACACAACGTGGGATTTCGTGGTGTGGCTGGCCGACGATACACACTTGCGGGTGGCGACCGAGCTTTCGACCCTCAAGTCGATCACCACGGAGTCCGCCGGCGCCATCACCGCCGCCCAGGTCGAGACCTATGGCGAATTCGCGCAGGACGTGAACGTAACCGTGTCCGTTACGAACATTGGCGACTACAGAACCAACTACATCGTTATGCTGACCGATTGTGCATCGACCGTCGATCCGGTCCCTGCCCAAGCCCGGATGTTTGACCCGGAAGAGACCGTGGACTTCGTGTTCAACCTGCACAACAGCGCTCCGTTCGGCGACGCCGACCAGTGCACGGCCACCATCAAGCAGCCCCACGGGAAGATCTACCCCCCGTTCACGGTCGACTTCCCGCCGCCCACCGCAGGGCTATCGGCTCCCGCCGCACAGCCCCCGCCCCAACCCAATGTTGACTGGCCTCCTGCCGCTCGAACAGTCGAACGTCTTGCCTCGCATCAACCATCGGTTGACGTCATCAACGCAAGACGCGGTGAGATGGCCGACCTCAAGGCTCGACTCGAGGAGCTTGAAGCACTCGTGGAACAACTGCGTTCCACGCGAGAGGACGGCGAATAATGAACAAGCATGCACGAACGACGATCCACATGCTGACCGCCACTGCGATGCTGGTGTCCGGCATCGCAATGGCGGACGAGTTCGAAATGACCCGCTGGACGATCGACGGCGGTGGGGCGATGCACAGCACCAGTGGGGACTTCGAGTTGTCCGGAACGGCCGGCCAAACCGATGCCGGCGCGTTGATGATTGGCGGTGAATTCGAGCTGACCGCCGGGTTCTGGTTTCGACAGGCCGAGGGCGACTGCAACTGCGACTCAGCCGTCAACCTTTTCGACTTCGACGCGTTTGTGGATTGCGCGGGCGACCCGGGTGGCGGGCTGATCGCACCCGAGTGCGTCTGCTTCGATTTCGACGGCGATGACGACGTTGACATGGTCGACTTCGCGCTGTTCCAGCGGCAGTTCACCGGGCCACATTGACCGAGAGGGGCATACGGTACAACATGCTGCGCGTTTCGTGCGCGAGTTCTCCCAACTCGGTCCGTGTGAGGGTCGAGTCGAGGAAGGGATGGCACCGATTGACACCTGCACGGCCGCCGAGGCGATCTGCTCACCTAATGGGCTCGCTTTTCTGCTTGGGGCCTTCGCCCGGCACGCTGGCACGCCGTGGCATCTATTGGCGTCCTTCACCGCCGCCACCATCGCTCAACGCTTCAAGGACGATCCGTTTGCAGGGCGCGGAGAGCTGGGGCCACGCCTCAACGACTTTGGCGAGACCCTGGTCACTGCAGAGCAACACCAAGCAGGACGCCAAGCCGTCTTCTCCGATGCACGTAAGTGCTTGTCTCCACAGTACTTGGAGATCTGGGGTTCGAGGTTCGATTCCCCCGGCCCCGCGGGCCTTATGGGCGGGAAACCTCCGAGCGAGCATCAGTGCCACAGGTATGGCAGCAAAGTGGTAGTACTACCACAAAATGCGCCAAAACGCGTCGAAATGCGACGATTTGCGAAAACCGCGGATTCCGCTAAGCTATTTCCAACAACGGCTTTAAGCAGTAGTTTCTAGGATTTTGAGAGACGCTCTCTTCGAGGCATCATGTCAGGATTCTTGAACCAGACATGGATCCCTGAAAGGAGAGCGTCATGGATGATGCTAGACAACTTTGGTCGTGGTGGCAATCGCTGTTGGCAGCTTTCGGGCCGGTGTTCACGCGGCCCGGGTGGGTGCGGTTTGTGCAATGGGTGACGGGGATGGTGATGTGTTGGGAGGAACACACCATCACGCAGATTCTGATCTCCCTGGGTTTGGAGTCGCGTTGGCGAGCGAGTCGTAGGCCGTCGCCCAAGACACGCCGTCGCCGCCTGACGGCGCATCGTCATCGACGTATCGAATGCTCTGGGCCTGAGTTGATCCTGCCAACGTGACACTGAGAAACATACCGAATGTGATGCAGCGCGAACACATTTCCACACCTCCTTCGAAGTGACCGAGTGCGGTCAAGGGCGCCGTCTTTCCCACGTCCCCGTATCATATCCAGACATCGTCTTTGGTGCAAGGCGCAATCCGCAATCGCCAATCCCCAATAGGCACTGGCGGGCAAGCCGCCAGTGGCAACCGGCGTGACACACATCCGCGCGGGCTAAAGCGTTTTTCGATTTCACTTAGCGGTTTTGGGCTCTTGGAAGAAACGCTTGCCTCTCAGATTCCGCGCGGGCTCTGAGCCCGCGGCTTACCAATCAGAAACGCAAATCGAGCTACCGTTCCACGCGGACGACGTGGCGGCGTTCGAAGTCGTGTCGTAGAGTCGCCCTGCGATCCTTGAAGATCACAAGGCTCCGGTCGTACATGGGTATCACGTTGGCTGCCGGTGTTGCGGACTCACTGTTGGCATAGAGAACCGTCACACCACCACCCAGCACGCCGGGATGGGCAACCGTGCAGAGTACCGCGTAACCGTCGTCGGCATACGTGACGCCGTCAAACTCAAACGCCTCCTCCGTGAACCGCACCGGAAACTCGATCGCGGTTAAGAACCCGGCGACGTATGGATCGTGCACGGCCTCACCAAGGATCAGTGCACATCGCTCCGCAAGGGCCCCCTCTTCAATGTCTCCGACCGTCCGCGTGATCCGCTCATCCCCTTCCTCATCGAAGCTGGACTCGAAGATTGATTGCAATGTCTCGTAAGACTTGTGCACCTCACCGGCTGGAAACACCGTGACAAAGGCCGATCCATACCGCGTAGCACCCGTCGTCGGCACGACATCCTCAAGCGGAACCTTGCGGAAAACGTGGTGGTCCGGATCGACCTCGACACTGATCGGCACGACCTCGAGGGACACTGTAATCTCCTCCGATACGGTGCGAAGCGGTACTTCGATGTCCACGCTACCGCCGGCGTGAGTGACACACACGGGTACCTCCAGATCGAAGGCAGGCTCCCCTTGCGACAGGGCGAGTGTCAACGTCTGACCTGCGGAATCGTATTTCGCGCTCTCAATCGAGAGCATCGGCGCGCCGGCGCCGCGAACCCACTGCTGGAAGAATGTCTCGAGCGAGACACCGCTTGCCTCTTCGCAGACACGGCGAATGTCGTCCCAGTTGGCGTATTTCCCAACGTACTCGTCCGTGAACCTCCGCATGGCCGCCCAGAAGTTGTCCTGGCCGATCTTGCGGGCGAGCATGTGGAAGACCATTGCTCCCTTGTGGTATCCGATACCCCGGCCGCAGCCGTCATCGCGGTCAAACGTGCCCAGCGGTTTGTCGTCCTCGGGCTTCAGGCGGCTGAGGAACTGGGCGTAGTTGCGGCGTTTGCGGCGAGCGTCCTTTTCATTTCCGTCAAGGACATAGCCATAGTAGTTTGTCGCGTATGAGGTGATTGCTTCGCACCAGTTGCCGTCGTGCGGGTCGACGTGGATCCCGTTTCCCCACCAGGAGTGCAGCATCTCATGATCGATCATACCGTGCATGGTCTGCGACCGTCTGCCCATATGGATCACCGCCGAGCTGAGAAGAGTGAACGTGGGGAAAGCGAAACCGCTGCTGAAGAAGTTGTCGACGATGGCGTACTCACTTGCGGGGTAGGGGCCGACCAACGGCTCATACCGGTCCAGGTTGCGGCGCACCGCGTCCATTAACCCTTCGACGTGCCTGGCTTGGTCCGGTTTGAGGTGGAGGTTGATCACAGTGTCGTTGTGGTCGCCCCGATGAATCACGTGCGGACCACCGACGAGCACCATGCCGTCAAGGGGATAAGGACTACGCCAACCCAGCCGGCCGGACTGTTCGCTGAGAATCGGATCATGCTGAGCTCCCGCCTCAAGTTCGAGTCCGGGCACCGGATCCGCAATCAACACATAATCCGCCAGGATCGACCGGGCGTCGTCGTCCACTGCGGGCTCCGGATACCAGTATCCATCCGCAAGGTAGATCCCGTCTGTACCGACATGGGCCCGCATGGTGAAGTTGTGGATCTCGCCGGGCTTCTCACCGGCGGATACGTCCTGAAACAGCTCACCTTCGTAGTCCACGAGAAGCGTCAGTGCATCAACGGGCTGATTGAGGACAACGGCGTGCCTTTGCGGTGTGAAGTCGGCATCCTCATCATCCGGTTCCGTTTTCAAGGTGCCGCGATATTCGCCATCAACCCCAGCCGTCCGGACGTGCGTGATTGTCAAATCCGGGTGGAGCAGCAGCTCAAGCGTAACCGGCCGGTTCGCTGCGATCGCAGTATCGTCCGTGCGAACAAGATCTAGAACGGTGCTTCCGGTCAACCTGTGCGTGTTCGGGTCCATGTGCACCTCAATGCGATAGCGCTGGGCCTGCATCGAAAGGTGCGGCGGGGTCACGCAGCCTGTTTGGCCCGGTACAAGAATCAGGCCTGTCAGTAAGACAATGGCGAAGACGCGAGATTCAATTCGTTCGTCAAAAGTCATGAGGTTCCCTTTCCAAACTCAGATGCGGCGGTTCCAATACTCAAGGTAACCGCTTCTTTCGACCGATTGGTACTGAAATCAGGCTCGGACGCAAGGGGGACCGAGTGTGCCCAGGGCGATTTGCCGAAAAGAAGCCGCCCGGGGTGGCTTGTGGGCGGGCACGGATGCAGTATACTGCATGATTCTGACTGGAGCGAAACTCGTTATCGTGTGCCGGCGTTTCATTCGCCGGATGCCCTCCGGCGCACGTGAATTCGCGCGGGCTTCAAGCCCGCAGCTCAGTACACGGAAACGGGAAATGCTCTAGCTTTCAGGGTTATTGACCGGTAGTGAGGGGAATCCTTACGGCGGGCTGCCTCTGTGATCGTGCGGACGGTCGCGGCGCGAGAGAAACCGCCGAAAACGGTTGTGGTGCGACGATCGCATGGCGAAGGTCGATGCCATCGAAGTAGAAGGGGTTGTCTCGGCAGCGCTGCCGAACGCGATGTTTCGCGTGCGGGTAGATGTCGGCGACGAGAAGCACGACGTACTGGCCACCATCTCCGGTAAGATGCGGAAGTACTACATCCGGATCCTCCCGGGCGATACCGTACTCGTCGAGCTGTCGCCCTACGACCTGAGCCGCGGGCGCATCGTCTACCGCAGGTAGCATACAGCATCCGGAATCGTCCGTGACGATTCACGGTTCCGCATTCGCCGATCACAAGCCGTGCAACGACAGCATCGATATCAACCGCCGGAATCCGGCGCGCCGCCGCTGGTGATGGGCGTCCTCAACGTGACCCCCGATTCCTTCAGCGACGGGGGCGACCACCTCGCAACGGACGCCGCCATCGTGCAGGCCCTAGCCATGATCGCGGACGGTGCCAACATCATTGACGTAGGTCCGGAATCGACGCGGCCTGGGTCCCAACCCGTGCCGGCGGTTGGACAAATCGAGCGGGCGATCCCCATCATCGATGCCATTCGGGCAAAAGACGACCGTATCACGATTTCGATTGACACACGGCTGGCATCTGTTGCGAAAGCCGCCCTCGACGCGGGCGCAGATATCGTCAATGACATCTCCGCCCTGCGCGACGATCCGTCCATACTGGATTGCGTGGCGACGTCGGGTGCCGCGGTTGTTTTGATGCACATGCGAGGCCGTCCCGAAGACATGCAGGCGGGTGGCGGTCCGCGCTACGACGATGTCGTCGGCGAGATCGCCTCGTTTCTCGATCGGCGGAGAGACGTTGCGGTCGATTCGGGTATTGATCCTTCCCGCATCATCTTCGATCCGGGGATCGGATTCGGCAAACGCGTCGAGGACAACCTCATCATCCTACGACATCTCGACAGGCTTGTTGCTCTCGGGGCACCGGTGCTAATCGGCGCCTCCCGAAAGTCATTCATCGGACACGTTCTCGACATCGAAGACCCGAAACAGCGCGGAGCCGCTTCACTGGCGTGTGCCGTCATGGCCGTGATGGCTGGTGCGTCGATCATCCGAACACACGACGTTCGCGCAACGGTAGAAGCCGTCCGAATGCACTGGGCCATCACGCACGCCTGATCGTGACTAAGCGGTCTAACGTACGTCCGTATCTGCCTTGATTGCCGGGAATAACGCCTTTTCTCTGAATCACCATCATGAACTTATGTAAGACCGCTTAGAGCATTCTCCCTTTTTGTGTGTCGGGCGGACCCCCCTCTTTCCCCCCTTGGCAAGGGGGGATGAAATGGGGGTACGCTACACGAAATCGCAGTCTGCTCTAGCCCGCACCGCTCTGCGTCCAGGCAATTTCCTGTCCGATGTCCGCGGCAACAACGCGATCTTTCAGACTGCCGGGCAATGCAGCCTGGAAGGCATCCGCCGATTGCGCGAGCACGGGAAACGTCTTGTAGTGGATCGGGATGATCGCGGTCGGCTGCAGCATCTGGGCCGCAAGCGCCGCTCCCTTCGCACCCATCGTGTAGTAATCGCCGATGGGCAGAATGCAGACCTTCGGCTCAAAAAGCTGCGCGATCAGCCTCATGTCGCCAAAGACCTCCGTATCACCGGCGTGATAGACGGTGGCGAGGCCGTCAACGGCTACGACGACTCCGTTCGGCATCCCGGCGTAGATCGGCCCGTTAGCAGAATCGACACTCGAGGAATGAAACGCCTGTGTAAGTGACACACTGATGTCGCCGATGGTCTGTGTGCCGCCGGTGTTCATGCCACTGAACCGACCCTTACCGATCGACTTCTCGAGCACGTTGCACAACTCGAAGTTGGCGACCACAAGCGGATCAAACCGCTCGATGAGAGTCTGCACGTCACCCACATGATCGGTGTGGCCGTGAGTGAGGAAGATCATGTCGCAACGCGGCGGCTTCTTCAGCGCGTCGGGACAGGCCGGGTTATCCGCAAGCCACGGGTCGATCATGATGACCCGTTCATCGGGCAACACCAATCTGACGGCAGCGTGTCCGAACCAGGTAATCGTAACGCTCATATCGATAAATCTCCCATACAAGAACCGCAGCCGCGGGTCTCAGACGACGCGAGAGCGTAAGCTCCCTTCATTTGTAGTGCAGAATCAGTTGCCGGTCCAGCGCGGGGTGATACTGGCGGCTTGCCTTACCCGTATTTTGCCGAAGGACAACACTGGCAGCGAGCTGCCAGTGGTATCCAGCGACGAAGACCGATCAGTTTGACTTACCGGTTTCGGCCTTGATCTTCTCCAGCACCTCGCGATGCTCGGGGAACCGGCCGGTACTGTGCTTGCTCCAGATTCGGGTGCCATCCATGTGGACGTCGAACACGCCGCCGTAACCCTCGATCAGCTTCGTGTCGACGTTGTACTTTTTCTTGATCGCTTCCGCCAGACCGGCGGCTTTGGGATAGTAGTTTCACTCCCCGCAATACTCGATCCTGACCTCCATCTTAGCGTCTCCCTCGATGGGAGGCACCGTTGCGCCTCGCTGATGTTAGAGCCTATCTCAGTAGTCCGCCTCGGGCAGCTTGCCTGCCGGTGCACTGGCGGACAAGCCGCCAGTGGCACCCAAAAACCAGGCCTACTGGCGCATAGGCTCTTAGGAAAGGTTCATGGTCATCAGAAACTCCGCGTTCGTGCGAACCTTCTGGAGTTGAGCCCGCAGCAGCTCGATCGCCTCCACGACGTTCATATCCGACAGCACGCGTCGCAGACGGTAAACCAGCTCCAGCTCCTTCGGGTCAAGCAGCAGTTCCTCCTTGCGGGTTCCGGACCCAGCCACGTCTATGGCGGGCCAGACGCGCCGATCCACCAGCCGGCGATCCAGATGCAGTTCGCTGTTGCCCGTGCCCTTGAACTCCTCGAAGATCACCTCGTCCATCTTCGAGCCGGTGTCTACAAGGGCAGTGCCGATGATCGTCAGCGACCCACCCTCCTCCATATTACGGGCGGCACCGAAGAATCGTTTCGGCGGCTGCAGCGCGTTGGCGTCGATACCACCTGAGAGGATCTTGCCGGAATGGGGCGCCTCGGTGTTGTATGCCCTGGCCAGACGCGTAATGGAGTCAAGCAGAATCACCACGTCGCGCCCGTATTCCACAAGCCGCTTTGCCTTCTCGATCACCATCTCAGCCACTTGCACGTGCCGCGATGCGGGCTCGTCGAAGGTGGAGCTGATGACCTCGGCCGTGGTCTGCCGCTGCATCTCGGTAACTTCTTCCGGGCGTTCATCAATCAACAGAACGAACACGTATACGTCGGGGCTGTTGGCGGCGACGGCATTGGCAATCTTGCGAAGCAATACGGTCTTGCCGGTCCGCGGCGGAGCGACGATAAGCATGCGCTGCCCCATGCCGATGGGGGTCACAATATCGATGATGCGCATGTTCACCTCTTCCGGAGTGGTTTCAAGGATAAACCGCCGGTCCGGATGCAGAACGGTCAAGTCCTCGAAGTTCGTCTTCTCCGTGACCATGTTCGGGTCATCGAAGTTGATCGCCTCGACCCGCAGCAGGGCGAAGTATCGCTCGGATTCCTTGGGGGGTCTGATCTGACCCGCGACAATGTGCCCGTTTCTCAGGCCGAACCGACGGATTTGCGACGGGCTGATGTAGATGTCATCCGGGCACGGCAGGTAGTTGTACTCCGGGCTCCGCAGGAACCCGAATCCGTCCGGAAGAATCTCCAGCACACCCTCCCCGTACATCAATCCGTTGCGGTTGATACGCTCCTTGAGGATCTTGAAAATCAGATCCTGTTTCTTGAGACCCGTGTAGTCTTCAAGTTCCTCCTTCTTGGCGACGTCATGCAGCTCCTGGACGGTCATACGCTGCAGTTCGGTGATGTGGATCTCCCCCTTCTTGATCTTCTCATACCGGGCGTGAGTCTCGGCGTCGATCGGACCGGGAGGAGCCTCCTCCTCCGCATCCACGATCCCCGCGGCGAAGGTTTCGGCAACCGGGGCGGGATCGGATGCGGCAGGCTTGACCTTGGCGTTTTCCGCCTCGCTCACCGTCGACGTTCTTTTCCTGGAATTTCGTGTTTTGCCAGTAGTGGCTTTCGCCATGAAATCATCCTCCTGAATAGGACATGGGCCTGGTCACACAAGACCGGCTAAATGGTCTGAACTCGTAGTTCTACAACAAAGGTTATCGAAAGCGGTTCGGAGAGTCGCCTCGAACGCACTTATGCGTAGGAAGCCAGCATCGAAGAAAAAACCCGCTTAACCTGCGACCGTAATGCGTCGATGCCGGAATGGTTTATCACTACATGATCGGCACTTGCCTTCTTCATGTCCAGAGGATTTTGAAGATTTTCCCGACGCCCCAACTCTTCCTCCGTCCAGCCGCGGGACCTTTTCACTCGTTGGACACGGACCGACCAAGCAGCCTCCACAAAAACCAGTTCATCACACAGCTCATCCAGTCCAGCCTCGAGAAGCTTCGGCGCGTCCAGCACAACCGCCCTGATTGCCGGATCGGCGATGTATGCCGCGACGAGTTTCTTGCACCGTAGGACAAGCCTCGGGTAAAGCAGGTTCTCCAACCGGGTAAGCTCGCCCGGATTCTCAAATACGATCGCCGCGATCGCCTGACGATCCTCCCGCCCGTCTGGTGAAAAGACGTTCCCGCCCCACCACCGCCGCAAAGTCACGATGACCTCAGGCGCGCCCAGTTCCTCATGAGCGAGCCGGTCAAGGTCAATAACGGCGGCACCGAGCGACGCAAGGATCCTTGCGACCGAGGTTTTCCCAGCCCCGATCCCACCGGTAAGACCGATGATCGGCGTTTTGGATTTCGGGTGGGCTCGCGACAATTCGTTTGCGCCGTGGTGTCCTACAACAGCCGACCCCGCGACCAGTCCACCACGCCCATCGGGTGCTAAACACCACAAGCAACCACTCGAAACCGACGAACACCGCCGTCATGCCGCGATTTCGTCGCAATAATCCCCGAGAGCGCAGCCCGCGTTACACTCGATCTGCTTGAAAAAACCCAGCGTGATGATGCCTGCCGGGTACAGTAGCAAACGGAGTCTACACGATGGTAGGACAGACCGCAACAGGACGTTCATTCCTGCAGGACCCAGGTATGATACACGCCTTCTACGACGTTGTCACCCCCCTCTCTGGGATTTTTCGCACCGGCAGGTACCGGGTCCCAGACACCGTCAGAATGGACCCTCGCGCGAAAGCTGCTTGAGCTCAACTCGGTTCCCGGCCGGATCGTGGGTTTGTAAGCGGCGATCCGAGAGCATAATACCCGTCAAACGCGTAAAGGGCACCCGCCGCTCCTCCAGCCGCTCGATGGCCTCGCTCAGCGAGGGGACGGCGATCGTTACCCGTAATGGCAAAGGGTCAATGTGGGGGGTGGACACGAAGTGAATCCGCAGCTCGATCTGTCCCGATTTGAAACACACCTGAGATGGGCCGGCCTCCTCGCACGCAACCTCCTCTAGCTGCGCGACTTCCCTGTAAAACCACTGATAATCCTCCTTGGGCCCTATTGGGGCTTCAAGATTCACGTGGTCCACTGCTTGGATACGGCTCTGTTCCATGGTCACGTTCCCAAAGTGTGAGAAGACGTCCGCCACTACGCCATCTGTGATTCGGAGAACACCTCCGCCTCAAACAGCAGCACTTCCGTGCCGGCTTCCTTCCACGCGTCAGCCGCTAGACCCGCCTTCATCGTGCAACAGTTGGACAGGAAGGTTTCGGCTGACCAGTCCCGTTCGGCGGCGACTTTCGGCAGGAAGCATCCCGACCGCGCACCCCTCTGAACGATGATCCCGTGTTCACCGGGCACCAGCGATTTTGGATCGTCGGTGGGCACAGGATCTGAGAGAATCGAAATCTCGATCTCGAGTTCCCCCAACTCAGCCGCGGTGATGGGGTTGGCGGCGAACCGCGAGTCATTGAGAGACGACCGCGTGACTTCCCGAATCGTTCGGGCGATGTCGTGCGTGGCCGTGAATGTCCCAACGCAACCGCGCAGAGTCTCGCCCTTCCAGAAGGTGACGAACGCCCCACCGAATCGGCCTTCAATCGCAGGTTTCTGCGGGGCGGTCTCCTCCACCGTTCCCAGCAACCGTTCCGCGGTCTCACGCGCCAGTTGAAGCAACTGCCGCCGATGCTCCGGCAACTCGATCATGCGAAAAGTGGACATGACGCATCAGCTCCAATACTCAGGACTCAGGCGTCGATCTCCTTCAACCGGGCAGTGAAATGACGTAGCTGCTGCTGCGCCTCTGCGATCACCAACGGTTTTAGTGTAACACGTTACGTATGGACTTCCAACACCGCCTCGACGATGTAGTCGATGTGGCTCTGCGTGTATACCCTTCTCGGAATCGCGAGCCGAACAAGTTCTATTTCCGGCGTGCGCCCGTCACCGCCGAACATGAGGCTTCCAATTTCCGACGTACGAATTCCGGCGTGGCGGTACAAGACGCACACCACGGCTTGGCCAGGGAAGTGTTTCCATGGAGCTGCCGGGCACGAGGCTGCGGCCTCGATGGTGATCGTGTGCCTGCCTGGAGGCTCAATGATCTGCACTTTGCCTGCAAGCTGCTTACGACACAGCCCGCACGGATTACTGCAAACGCCGTGCAGGTGCGCGCACCAGCCGATGGTTCACGGATTAGGACCAGCCACAGACGCCCATGCGCACGAAAGCGGCCACTGCTCGTCGATGCCGCACCAACTGCGTTTTTCCTGTTTTGACTTTCTGACGTTCCGACTTTTCAACGTTTTTTCGGATTTTCGGGGCTCTGAGGCAGCTTCCAGAGGGATTGACATCCGTTGAGAGCTAAAGTCAGATCTACTCGACAGCCGATCTTTTTGGCAATTTGAGACCTGAGACTCCATGCGGATTCTCGCCCCAGGGGATATGCTTAGCAACTCCGCGAGCCCGATCCGATCGGATCGCGACGAAACGGCAGGGACGACCGATCGGGTTCATGTGGGAGCTTTGCGAGACTTGGCTGTGACCGCTAGAACAATGGAAACAAGACGGACAGTCGCGAAATCCAAAATCCTGGCCAAGACGGCCTCCGCCCTCATGCCCGGCGGTTTGTTGCCGGCGTTTTCCGGCTGGCATGGACAGCATTACACTCCGATGCTGACGAGCCCACCGCCGGTTTTCATCAAGGGAAAGGATGCCACGCTCACCGACGTCGACGGGAATAAGTACATAGACTACGCAGGCGCGCACGGTACGCTCATTCTTGGCCACGCGGACGAACGCGTCGTCGCCGCGATTGGCAAAGCCGCCTCCAAGGGATGCGGATTCGGGGCGCCATCGGAAACCGAAGTACGCCTTGTCGAACTCATCGTGGGACGCTTCCCATCTATTGACATGTTGCGCCTTGTCGACACGCCCGCCGATGCGTTGCGGAGTGCCATCGCGCTGGCGCACCAAACAACGGGGCGTGATTGGATCGTGACGTTCGATGGATACGCTCTCCATTCCACCGTTTACGGACCGCCGTTCCAGGACAGCGGTGAATCCCTCTCACCGCTCACCCCACCCTATAACAACATCGAAGCCGTCGAGCGGCTCTTTCGCGAGCAGGGCGCAACCATCGCCGCTGTTGTAGTTGAACCGCCCGGCGTCAGTACGGGACTCATACAACCGGCGCGAGGATTATTGAAAGCCTTGCGCGCTTTATGCGATACACACGGCGCGCTGCTTGTCTTTGACGAGACGCTCACCGGCGTCCGGATCGCATCCGGCGGAGCAACAACGCTCTACGGCGTGTCACCGGACCTTATTCTGCTCGGACCGATCATCGGCGGCGGGCTGCCGATTGCGGCCTTCGGTGGGTGCAAAGAGGTAATGAAACTCGCCGACATGAACAACAGCGTTGAAGTGTCAAGCCCCATGCGGCGGCTCATCAGCCCTGCCTCTGGAAACCTGCTAGCCATGGCCGCCGGAATCGTTACGCTGCAGGCGCTTGGCGAGCCGGGTTTCTACGAAGCGTTGGAGGAAAAGGCCGCCCGGCTTGACGAAGGCCTGCGTGCGGCGGCGGCGGCGGCAGGCATCCCCATGCAACTCACACGCGTCGCCAGCATCTTAGGAATGGTCTTCTCCAACGAACGCATCGTACACGGGGCGTCAACCCGGCGATGTGATACCGCACGGTTCGCCGGTTACCACCAAGTCATGCTCGACCACGGCGTTCTCCTGCCACCTTCCCCACTTTCCTGTATATTCGTCTCCGCCGCCCATACGGACGAGGAGATCGACCGGACAATCGAAGCCGCCCACGAGGCACTGCGAATCGTCGGCGAAGAGGAAGTGTTGAATGGCAAATAGCAAATAGCGAAGATGTTTGCGGAGTTATCGTTCTTTGTTATTCGCTATTCATCATTCGCCATTCATTGAAACCTACCGTGATATCACGAAGGTACCTACTGCAATCTACCTTGCTGTTGCATGAGATCCATCGTTCCGGGGATTGTTTCGGTTGAAAGCCCCGAAGATTTGCAGAGTTTTCCGGTCGGTCGTGTCCACATCGTCGTTGTCGTCGTAGCCGATCTCGAGGTTGTCATACCTCGATTCCTCACCTTGCAAAGCCACCCCACCTTCCGCATGGGTGCTGTCGGTGATCGATTTACACAGCGACCCGTTGATCGCACCCTTGACACGACGCTGCGGGCGTAAGCCCGCGATCGCTCCGCGATCCTTCCCTTGAGATGACTTCAATATGTCATCTCAAGGAGAGGCGGTGAGTCAAGGGCAGGCACCTTCAGGCTCGACCCATTGACCTTGATCTTGACGGCCATGGGCTCGCCGGTCGTGTAGTAGCAGCCGGACCACGTGTCCAGGACGCCGTCGTCCACCTTGTAGAACCCGGCGATGGCAACCGGAGTGTGGTTGATTTGCAGGCCGTAGTGATTGTTGGTGTCCGTGTAGCGAAACAGGATGTCCGCGCGGTACCCGGTGTTAAACTCCACGTCCGCCTGGACCATGCAGTCTTCGTCGGAGAAGCCCTCGATGATGGCTTCAGAGGTCTGCTTGGGAGTATCCACCTTCCGTCATCTGCTTGACACCACGCGTGTATTGACCTCGACGCCAGTCACCTCGAATGAAGTGATGCGCCCTCACCTCCGCGCCTTGCCGATGAGGCCGGGCACCCGGCAGACCAAATGAGTATGGTGTCCCCCAATTCCGCGGATTCCGCGCGATTCCGGCCAACAGCATGCGCCAAACGCTGCACCGGCTCTTCGCGTACGCCACGAAGCACCACGGCTTCTGCTCGCGCGACCGGCGCCACTCCGCGAAGAGTTACGGCCGCCGGGCACTGATCAGTAATGAGCCGGCGATCTCACGTACGAGAGGCACGCGCTCAAGGATCGCGCCTACGCGTTGAACAAATGGGACCAACGGCCCAGGCACGGCAGGATGCAGGAAATCATGGGGCTTGACGCAGACATCGCTAAAGCCCGCGTCGCAGAGTAAGCTGGACAACTTCCAACGGAAGAAGGCCGTCTCTTTCGGACTGACGCCCATCCGCCGCCGTATGGCGGGTGTGCTCCTCTCGACCACGATCTGGGGGTTCATCATGTTCGGCTCGCCAAACGCCATTCGCCCCCCCGCCCGGAGCACCCGGTAGATTTCCCCAATCGCCTGCTCCACGTCCAGATGATGGAGAATGCTCGAACCGACAACGACATCGAACGACGCATCCTCGAACGTCATTCGCTCCGCGTCCTCGATCCGGAATGTAACCCGCCACTCAATCGGTTTGACAATCGGCTTGGCAACCGCCTGATCCAGGAGCACGGGTGATATGTCCACCGCCACGATGTCGCTCCCAGTTTGGGCCAACAGACTTGTGAAGATGCCCGTGCCGCAGCCAAGCTCCAATACGCGACTTTGCGAGCCGATCCCCGCCGCCTCTATGAGCATCTTCGCGCGACGTTGGGCCCGCTGCCGGCCCGCATTCGTCCCCCAGTGCCAAACGTCCTCGCCTCGATCAAAGATGACCTTGGCATGCTCAATTTCACCCGGGCGAACCATGGTGGCAGTGTAACCTATTGTCAGCGTTTTTGTTTGAATCGGCCCACGACGCGTCTTCAGCTGTCCAATCTCCAATCGGTCCAATCGGGGGGTCCAATGGTCCCAATCGGGGGACACCAGATCAATCAGATCAATCGGGGCGCAATCAATCGGGGGACACCATACTTATGGGGACGACAATCGGGGGACACCAGACAATCGGGGGACACCATACTTATTTCCTTGCGTGTGTCCGGGCCCTTTTGCTCGGCTTTCGTCCAGGTCGGCGCGGA
>Ga0307432_1000371_pt1 | contig 35909 bp, 28 predicted proteins | sample SalMarWE160150MG_FD_202158 | JGI IMG/M metagenome (GOLD analysis project Ga0307432, IMG submission 202158) | Salt marsh sediment microbial communities from the Plum Island Ecosystem LTER, Massachusetts, United States - WE1603-150 | ecosystem: Environmental > Aquatic > Marine > Intertidal zone >...
TATGCCGCGTTGCAACATTGAGAGAAACCGCCGGATACGATGAGTACGTCCGGTGGTGTGGGAGGACGGGCGCCGCGAGGCGCCCTCCTACCCGATTTGAGCCTGCTCCATCCTCCGCTGAGGATTAACCGCAGTGCCTGGGTATGTAATAGTTCCAGTGCTGCTGGATAGCTGCGCGCAATGTGGTTCCCTCCGGAATCGTCCCCCGGGGACCGGTGGATACCGGACCCCCGCTTTGGGGCTGAAGCTTCCTTGTCGTCGGAAAAAAGACATACCACGCGTCGTACGGCCACAATAAGGGCCAAAAACGATTTCACTGTGGTGTGTGATTTGCCTATGCTATTAGGGGGAGTGTACACCCGCGGTGCACGCAGAGGCAGGCTAAGAGGCAGTCACACCGGGGCTCCTCGCTGAGTTGGGAAACTTACTCCTAGGGGGAGAGGAAGATGAGCGGCAAATGCTCGTATGTGGTCGTGGCATTCGCGTGGCTCGGGGTTCTGAGCACAGCCACGGTGGGGCTCGCAGGTTCGGGCGATTTTGATGACGACGAGTACGTGGGCCTGGAGGATTACTCCTCATTCAGGACCTGCCTCGAGGCTTCAGGTCCCGGCGATTCAGAATTGCCCACGGAATGCATCGATGCCTTTGATGCCGACGCGGATGGCGACGTCGACCTGCGTGACTACGCGGCGTTCGCCCGGGCCCGCGGACATCTACCCATTCCACTACGCGACACCTTCGGCAACATACTGACCGCGGGATCGACGGCACCGTACAGCGGACGGCAGACCTGCGGCGGTTGCCACGACGTGGACCAGATCTCCAACGGATCCCACCACCAAGCAGGGAGAACAGACGCCGACGGCAACGTCATCATGCGTGACGGCTTTTATGATGATGGCCGCTGGTGGATCCGCGGTTCGGGAGTGTACGGCCGCTGGTCAGGCGGCGGAGGCGGGTTCAATCGCCAGACGGCGGGGCAGGACAATTCCGGCGAGTCTGGAATTGACATGACCGCCTTCTACTGGGCGGGCGAGTGTGGTGCCTGCCACGCCGGCGGCGGCGGCATGGAGTTTGACCGCGACGGACAGCGCTATTACGCCTATTACGAGGACACTGAGCGCTTTCAGTTCGGCTATGAGCGATCGGGCCTGACTGCGGGTGATGTCGTTCTGAACGGCGATTACGCCTTCTTGGACGACATCGACGGCTCTGTCGGTCCCGCCCGTTGGGACATCACCGGTGTAGCTGAACCCGAGTGTCTTCACTGCCATCGTGCCGGCAGAACCTGGAGCAACGGCACGGACATGCACCGCGAGTGGCGCGCCGCTGTCCTTGGCGCCGGAACCGAACTGGTGGATGACGAGGAGCAACCGGTCGCAGCGTTCGCCGCGGCCGGTACGGCCGGTCAGGGATGGTTCTCCACGCTCGACACGGATGCGAATCCGCCAGTTCTCCAGATCGACTACGCTGTCGGCGTGACGAACGGAAGCCTTCTGCAGAATCCTGACACAACGCTCGCTATCGCGGAGGTGTCCCTGGCAAGTCTGCCGCACGATCAGGTGTGCTGGGGCTGCCATTTCCCAGGCGGAGCTCAGGACAAGCGTGGCATGGTCTGGTTCGACGAGCGCGACGTGCACTTCAAGAAGCTGACCAACCGGAGTGATGAGGATCCGGCCAACGATATCGCGGACGAGCACGCAACCGCATGCACGCACTGCCATACGGGTGACCTGGACCACAACTACACGAAGGGGGACTCGCCATACACCCAGTTTCGCAACGAGCTGGATTGGGTCGGGTTCCGGTCATGCCGGGAGTGCCATCTCACCCCCATGCCGGATTTCTCACCCAACCCGAACAAGGATCCCGATGCACCGGATGTGCCCGGCGAATGCGAAGTGGCAGTCCACGTCATCGGCTACTTCGTGGACGATATTGAGGGTCCCATGCTGGAGCTGTCCTGCCAGGCGTGTCACATGCCCTACGCACTCGAGCGGGCAATCCTCGTGACCGACTGGTCGCTTACCGGATCGGCCGTACACTACTACACCGACCAGTTCCTGTCGGCTAATCCGGCAGATCCGACGGACCCGGACAAGAGCAAGTGGTACCCGGCTCTTCTTCCCAAGACGGACATCGACGGTTTGGTGCGGCACTTCCCGCAGAAGATGGAGATCGGAATCTACTGGGCGGACTGGGACGACAACGATACCCTGGAGACCATGATCGACGACACGATCCAGCCGATCATCCTGTGGCGACTCAAGCAGATCACGGGTGACGCACCTTTGACGGGCGTCACGGACGACAACGGTGACGGCAAGCCGGAGATCAATCGTCCGGCGGAGATGCTGCTGTACATGCAGGCGCTCAAGGGGAACGACAGCTACGACCAGCCGGTGGCGGTCAATCCGGTGTTGGTCAAAGGTCCACGCGTCTGGTACGAGGATCAGGACGCGCCCGACGACGTAAGCTGGTTTGCATCCGAAGGGTCCGGCGTAGTTGTGGAGCCCTATGAGATCTACGGCCTGGACCACAATATCCTGGTCTCTACAGAATCATGGGGAACTGGGGATTCGCCCCGGGGATGCAATGATTGTCACCCAGTTCCAGAGAATCCGGATTACTACTCGCCCGTTATCGATCGCGTAATCCTTGTCGACCCATTCGACACTGACGGACAACCGGTATACAAAACGGTCCGGGAAATAACCGGTTGGGATCCGAGTTTTTAGCGCCTATCCCATCAGGGTCGGGTGTCACAAGTGCCACGCCCAAGTCCGCCGCAGGTGGACGCGGGCATGTTCTCCCTCGCTTGGAGACAGCCCCGCGCATCGCGAGTTCCACGGCGCCAATCACCACAAGAGCTCTTACCGGGTGATGGACGAACCCGGTGCTCTTCGATACCCTGTCTGCCAGTGCTGGCGGCAGCCGCTGGTTGTCGCTATGCTGCGGAAACTTGACGTTCGAACGGATCCCCCGCGGTCGGGTGTTCGGTCGGATCTACGTGCTATCGTTCCACGCTTCCGGTGTCGGAGTCGCCGGCTGATCGGGAGCTGTCTACCGGACGGAGACCATCCCCGTGGCCAACGCAACGCCAGGTACGATTTTCGGACACCCTAAGGGTCTTTACGTTCTGTTCTTCACCGAGCTGTGGGAGCGGTTCAGCTTCTACGGCATGAAGACCCTGCTCGTGCTCTACATGATCAACCACTTCTTCTGGAGCCAGGAGGAGGCTTCGGACCTGCTGGGCACCTACGCGGGTCTGGCGTACGGCCTGCCCGTTGTGGGCGGATTTATCGCCGATCGATACCTCGGCGCGAAACGGGCCGTCGTGCTCGGTGCCATATTCCTATCGGCCGGCCACCTTTGCATGGCGATTGAGAGCATGCCGTTCTTCTATACGGCGCTGGGACTCATCATCGCAGGCGTCGCCCTCCTCAAACCCAACGTCTCGACTCAGGTCGGGGCCCTGTACAAGCCCGGCGATCCGCGGCGAGACGGGGCATTCACGATTTTCTATATGGGCATTAACCTCGGTGCCCTCATCGGACCGTTGCTGTGCGACTGGTTGCGCGTGAAGTACGGCTATGCCTACGGGTTCGCTGCGGCCGGCGTAGGCATGATCCTCGGCCTGATCGTGTACGTGATCGGGCAACGCGTCCTCGTCGAGTTCAATCAGGATGTCTCTGAAGATGAGGGACGGGATACCGGCACCGGGCAACCCGAATCGGCACTCCAACATCCGCGACATGTTGTGCGCGATCGCATCCTCGTTCTTCTGGTGGTCTTCGCGTTCGTGATCCTCTTCTGGACCGCGTTCGAGCAGAGCCCCAACGCCATGCTGGTCTGGGCGGACAAGCAGACGAACCTGCGTCTGCTCTCGACCGAACCACCGCCCATAACGCTGGATGAGGTGGGCGCGGGCGACGCCGTGCAGGAAGACGCCGGCTGGGGTGAGTCGATCAGCGCCTGGTTCCGCAATCCCAAGATAACTTCCGGACAGACCCAGTCCTTCAATCCGTTCTTTATCATCACGTTGGCTCCGCTGTTCGCGTTTATCTGGATATGGCTGGACCGGCGTAAACTGCAGCCGTCCACGCCGACCAAGATGGTTCTGGGACTGGTGGGCGTCATGTTGGCGTTCGGTGTGATGTGGCCGGCGGCGCATTTCGAGAACGGTGCGAGCAGCACACCTTTGCCGGCGATGCCCGCCGGTCTTGCCGTCGACGAGGAGGGTCTTGTTTATAGTTTGGAGGACGATGGCGACGACGGGGAGCGTGTGTATTACGGTTCGAGGCGACTGCGATATGATGAGGCCACTAACACGTTGCACCTCAACGGGGTTCTGACGGACCTGGATCGGTTTCGCCTGCTTGCTCTGACGGCCCCGGAGGACCTGGTTGCGGAGGTGGAGCGGTTCGTGGAACAGACTGACGACACAAGCGACGAGACCATGACCGCAATGCTCGAGCATGTTCCTGAGGAACTTGGTCTGATCGAGATCAAGCAGGGCGAAGGCCAGAGACGCGAGACCGTGCTCACTTGGGATCCCGAGACTCGCACGCTGACCGCCCTGGATGAGATCAATGAACGGGCTCGGACCGAGTTTTTGGCCAGGGCGGCGCAGCCCGAGTTCAAACAGGCCGTCGACAAGGTTTACTTGGATTCCTCCCTGTTTCGGGTCAGCGTCTGGTGGCTGATCGCGTTCTATCTCGTGCTGACCATGGGGGAGCTGTGTCTCTCGCCGGTGGGGTTATCGCTGGTGACCAAGCTCGCTCCGGCCAGACATGTGGGTCTTTTCATGGGCGGCTGGTTTTTGGCGACGGCCATTGCCGAGAAGCTGGCCCAGGTCTTCGGGGCCTATTGGGGCAAGATGCCGCCGGCTGAGTACTTCCTGATCTTCGTAGTCATGTGCGGCATCGGCGCCCTGCTGATGGCCCTACTGGTCCGATCGCTCAAGCGGAAGATGCACGGCGTGCAGTGACGGATGGCAGGCACCGGGCACACACGACGGCGTGTTATAACATTCTTCGTATTCTTGTAGGGTGCCGAGGGCTTGAAGCCCGTGCGGAGCTAGCGGCAGCTTGGATTCGCTAAAGCACTACCAGATCAGAATCGGCAAACTCAACGTGGAGATGGTGTGAGTACTTCGTCTGCCTGCGGCCATCACTTGGGTTGTGGAGGCCAGAAGACGTAGTCGTCGGAGCCGGCGTCGTTTTCGACTTCGTCGCCCCAGCGCGGTGAGTGGACACCGTCGTCGTCGCGGGCGTTCTCCGAGAGCGAATAGATCCTCGGGCCATCGTCGGTGAGCTGATAGCCGAAGTAATCTCCGGAGAACGGATCGATGCGCATCCGATCTCCATACTCTGCAGGCAGTTCATCGAGTGACTTGGGCCATCGCCCGTTGCGCTCTTTGAAAAGATGCGTCGCATAGGCAAGCTGCGTGGCGCGGCGCGAGGCCTTCGACCGAGTCTTCAACTGGTAGTAGCGACTCAAGTTGGGCATGAGGAACTCGGTCAACGGAGTAGTACGGAGGTGCTCCTCTGTGATGGCCGAGATGTCGGCCGTACGCACCTCCGGATAGCCGATACGGAACTGTTCGACCAGCTTCCGGTAGTGGTTATCGAAAGCGTTGATCGAGGCGTGCACCTCATCCGGCTCCATGCGCGCCATCCGGTCGACCATTTCGGTCGAGCAATAATCGGATTCGGGCGAGCAACCGATCATCCCGTTCGCACGTTCCGGCTTATAAGATTGCGGCGTGCCGTTCGCGCCGGGGGGCATGTACAGGTATTGCGTCAGGTCCATGCACATGGCGTGCTCGCCTCGAAGTGTCTCAGCCGGGTCCCGATCGTCCCGATCGAACTCCCTCAAGGTATCCAGCGCGGTTTCGAGTTCGTCGCCGGAGAAGACGTCGTGCTTCAGGGCCCAACGCGCGGTCTTCTGAACCATCGCTCGCTCCGCGATTCCCACCAGATCCTCGATAAGCGTAGCTCCGCTCCCGATGTGATTCGCCCCGCGCAGCGATGTCTCCCACGCCTGCACCATGCGCCCGGACGACACTTTGCCGCCCTCCATACGCCACGCAGCCGCCAGCGTTGCCTTCATCATGGCCCGGTGACTGCTGAGCGGCGGCAGCAGGATTCCGAGCAGCAAGTTAGCATCTTCAACCGGGCCGATGCGACCGTCGAACTTGAGATCCGGTGGTGAGGCGTATCCCTCGTGCGTCGTCGCCTCGCGGAATAGCTCGAGTACTTCTTGGGCGGCCTGGTACGAGGTCTCCCAATCGGGATGATCGGCCGGGTCCCAGGGTCCCGGTGGACCGTCGTAGTCGCTGTTGAACATGTCGTTCAGCTCGGGCCACTCGGGTTTGGTTGCTGGATCGCCGGGTATGTTGGGCATAAAGGACGCATACGCCCAGAACGCATTGTCTTCGGGGTGGCCGAGGGCGTATTCACGGTACCATTCGAAGTAGTCAATCCTGTTCTTGAAGTCGGGGAGCGGGGCGAATCCGTCGGTGGCGATTGGGTCCCACTCCTCGAGGCCGGTGAGTCTCTTCGTGTACTCTGAATCGTACGAGCCGTCGGCTGACGCACCCGGTTCGAGTCCCGCGGTTTGTTCTGAGTCCGGCGGGGTGAGGTTACCTGCCTGTGCGACGGCCTGTTTCGCGTCGGCCGAGGCGACACCGGGCCCGCTGTCATCGTCTGATCCGATTTGACCACCGTCCGCAGGGACGGCCTCCGCCATATCCCCCGCATCGGCGTACGCGGCGTCATGTGTCGCATCGTCTACATCGCTATAGGTGGAGTCGCTCGTCGCCCCATCCTCCGCCGTTTGCTTCGCCAGATCCTCAGCGAAATCCTCGGCCCACTCTGAATCGGGTGTCATCCCCCGGTCGTCACCGTCAGTAACGAACTCCGAAGCGTCGACAAGTTGAGCCGGCGGCGGCGACTCTTTGTCCGCCGCGGCGCAGTACAACATCAGATACGAGCCGTTATCGAGCCGGACCACGGTCGGATCCCACCCGACCGACAAACGAGGTTCGGGTTCGAGCCTCCAATCACCACCGTTGTGAGACGCGAGGGAACCGATGCCGCGATCAGTTGACACATAGGCCCGCAGGCCATCGTCGGTGGACACAATGCTGCCGACAAAGTCCGCGTCAGACACATGGATTGAATGGAGCTTCACGAAGCGGCGTCCGTCGGGCGAGACGTAGTGTCGTGTAATTGACCTGCCTTCATCGGAGCTGGCGGCCCGGTTGTCCAAACCGGCGGCGTAAAGGTGCAACACCTTGCCCATCCAAGCGGTCATCAGGTGTAAGTCCTGCGCTCGCCCCGGACGGATGCAGGCGCGGCTGTCAAGGCGATAGTACATACCATCGTTCGTGACGGCTGAACGTATCATGGCCGGGCCGTTCGACTTGGCGCGGTGGTTGGCGCTTCGGTAGCCGGCCTCAGCCAGGAAATACAGGCGGAGCCGCCCATTGGGCATTCGCACCAGGTCTCCGTGGTAGCCCCTGACTCTTCGAGCACTGCGTCCTTTGAAGCGGATTGCTCTAGCCGGCGACCATGAGCGACCTCCATCCTTCGATCGCGAGACGGCCATGACGGTGGATTCGCCCGAGTCACTGCCACCCGCATAGTCAAACATCGCCAGCAGGTGGCCATCCGGCAGGGCCACGAGGTCCGGTGCGGCCGCATAGCGCAGGAAGACCTCGCCGGAATCGTCGAATGTAAGCCCATCGATGGAGCGGGCGACTTTCAGGACGGTCTGTGATGCCGGTCGAGGCCTGGACGGCCCATCGGGCGAGTCAGCCCGCACAACAGGCTCCGATGCGCCGATCTGCCCTGCAAAGCCTACGAGCAGCATGTCGAAGATCAGTCGGCGGATATCTCTCATAACCGGTCGCCTCGGCAGGGGGATGGCGCTGTTCCCACTCTGTAAGACGCCTTGGAAGGTGGGATGTTAACTGGGCTAGAGCGTTCTGGGATATCGCGTAGCGCCCCCCTTTCATCCCCCCTTGCCGAGGGGGGAAAGAGGGGGGTCGAGCGATACGCAAAATCCGAGTCTGCTCTATCGTTCGCCGAATCGAATCGGAGAGGATGTCGTCTGCTATGAGACGTGACGCGTATTGAAGACGTGCCGGACCGGCTGCGCGATAGTCCTTGCGTCCGGTTATCATGCACCTGTCGGACGGGAGGACACTGGACGTTCCCGAGCCGGTGCCAGGAACACGAGCCACCGCGAGCTGCTCGCGGTCCCAGTTCCCGGCCCGATACATGAAGCGGTGATAAGGCACGACGGGTTTCTTCGGCGGGCACACCAGCGGGTGACGTCTCACTCGCCAACGGGTCCAGGTATCCAACTCACGGATGTTACTTCATTGCCTTGTCGGATTCGATGAGAAAGACGATGTTCGCGCCCGCTAGGTGGAGGGCGTAGGCGGCAAGATGTCGCGGAACGGTCACGGGAGATGCACCCTGTCCGTGCCCGCTCATTCGGTTTCGCACCGTCGGAAGCCCACTTTCCATGAGGGTCCGCAGGCTCGCGAAGTGTGATTTGAGGCTGTCTGAAAGCAGGCCCTTTTCAAACATGATTTTGATAAGTGCCTTCGCTGTGTCGCCCTTTGAATAGACCCACCTGCGCCTATCGCAGATCGTCTTCATAGTACTCTCGAACGATTTGAGACTCTCTTGGATCGCCTCCTTGTACGCGCCATTTCGGTAATGCTTGTGAGCACGCATAAATTCATCGGAGGCACCAGAAAAGCGGTGCTCATGAAGCAGACTGACGGCAGGCTTTATCACTTCGCGGTGGACATATTCCGAATCCTTCCGGACGATCTCCCCCCCGAGATACTCATACCCGATCCCGTGCTCGCGAAACCGTTGGTTCAGCTCATCGATCGCATCATCTGGTTCTTGAGTCACAACCGCGTGTCTTCCGTACTCCGGGTCGAATTCACGCATCTGTTCGATCCAACGGAACGACAACTCGATGATGTCGAGCGCGTGGTCCGTCTCGGAAGACATAAGGAAATCTACACAACTACGGAAAGGATCATCGCCCGGCTCTGGCAAGGCAAAAACGCTACGCTCCCTGCTCATAGTCTCATGGATCTTGTCCCACGGTTTGATCTCCCCATGCTCCGGCCCCCAGCGTCGAAGAACCGGTATCGGAGGCAGCGCAGTCCTCCAAATGTGGGCGACTTGAACGCGGAACTCCTTCGGCAATTTGTCGTAGCCGAAGACATCACGCTCCCCCGCACGCTCTCGCTTTTTCTTGCGCTTGGAGAACAGGTCAAATACGGGCATGTGCGCCATTTTATGACCTCGCTCCCAGAACACAAACGGACTTACATAGTCACCGCTGCCCCATCGAGGCGCCTGCGGCAACCGTCCCGTATCGAAGTCGTTCCCATCGACGAACATGGTTCAAGCGGACTCTCGGACAAGCCTGCACTGCCCTTTGTCTGCGGTGTCTCTCAATCACGGCAGCGTCACCAATGCGTCACCTTAGGGTGTGTCCTCGCCTTCCGCGGGTAGCACCTCGACGACTTCCTTGTACCTCTTCCACGCAGCCGGTCTGGCGAAGGCCTTCTTCTTCACGCCGGCGTTGATTGCCTTGGCTGACAGGTCGGGGAAGTCGGCCGTGTTGATCTCCAGACCGCCGTTTTTGGTCGCGACGATCCTGCCGGGAAGGTGAAGGTCGGTGAGCACGAAGAATTCGAGCTTGTCATACTTGCCGTGCATCGTGCTATCGGATTTCGGAACGCACACAAGATGGTCCGTATTGGGCGGATCACCTTCAGCCGATGGGAGCAGCGCCACGTCGAAGTTGCGCAGAATCGTCTCCTTCTTTTGACCGAACGGCAACGGGAAGGGGGCGCGCTCGAGGTCGAAAAGGTCGATCTTCTCGCCGGGCCTTACGACCTCTCGCTTGGTGACCTGCTTGATGCGTTCGAGCACTTCATACAACCATCGGCCGTCGAACAGATACCACTCCTGCCTGCCGAGGACACCGTCGACCTCGGTCCTGTCAAAATGTATCAGGAAGTGCGGATTCGGCTCGGTGATCAAGAATAGGATGCTGCCGTACTTGGTGCGCTTCGAGAGATTGATCCGATCGTCCTCGACGAATCGGACGTTACAGCGGATATCCTTCAGCCCGTCGCTTCGCTTCTCCAACTTCTTGAGGATATCGTCTATGCGCGCTTGCGATGCATCCGGCCCGGCCGGTGGATCGCCCGCGAGGGCAATAGAGCCAATCGTCCATATCAGCATAGCCGTACAGAGCTGTTTCACGTATCAACCTCCATGCTACCGCGTAGCTCCTGCGATGGAGCACGGTACCAAGGGTAGGACACTAGGGCAACGATTTGATGCTCACGGCGACGGTCGTCCGTCGTTTGGCAGGGCTGCGAAAACGCGGTATAGTGGTTGTGTGACTGCTGGGGAGCCGGGTTCCCCGGTCTTTGAGTAGGTGGCAAGGTCTCAGGAGCATAATCGTGGACGCCCCGATGGCCGATCGCGTCAAGACGATCGACCAATCCGACATACGCCGATTCTCGGCCATCTGCGCCGCCATGGACGGTGTAAACTTGTCACAGGGCGTGTGTGACCAGCCTGCGCCTCATGTGGTCAAGCAGGCAGCCAAGCAGGCAATCGACGACGACCACGCCATCTACACGAACCTGCGGGGCATCATCGAGCTGCGGCAGGCAATCGCGAAGAAAATGCGGGATTTCAATGGGATCGAGTGCGACCCGGAGACTGAAATCGCGGTAACGGTCGGCAGCGCGGGTTCCTTCGCCTGTGTGGCCCTGTCAACGCTCAATCCCGGTGACGAAGCCGTCGTCTTCTCGCCGTTCTACAGCTACCACGTGAACCTGCTGAACCTGTTGGACGTGGGCGTCAGATACGTCGACTTGAAACCACCGGACTGGCGATATGACCCGGCCCAGTTGGAAGAGGCCTTTACGGATCGCACGCGGATGATCCTCGTATGCACGCCAAGCAATCCGACCGGCAAGGTCTTCTCCGAACCGGAACTCAGAGAGATCGCCGCGCTGGCGAACAAACACAACACCTGGATCATCACGGACGAGATTTATGAATACATCACCTATGGGCGGGAACATATCAGCGTCGGTAGGTTCCCCGAGGTCCGCGACCGCACGCTAACCCTCTCGGGCGCGTCCAAGACGTATGCCGTGACCGGCTGGCGCATCGGGTACACGGTCGGACCGGCCAATATCATCAGCCGGATCGCCGTGGTCAACGACCTGCTCTACATTTGCGCACCGGCTCCGCTGCAGCACGGGATTGTGGCCGGGCTCGATCTGCCGGATAGCTACTACAACCAGATGCGGGCGGATTATCTGCTAAAGCGCGAGCTGTTGGTCGATACGCTGCGCGAGATCGGGTTTACGCCCTTCGTCCCCGACGGCAGCTATTACATGCTCGCCTCGTTTGAGAAGGGGCGCTGGCCCAACGCCACAGCCGCCACCGAGGCGATCCTCGAGCAAGTCGGGGTGGCAACGGTGCCGGGATCGGCCTTCTATGGAAACCCGGCCGACGGTAAAGACCAGTTGAGGTTTTGCTACGCCAAGCAGTTGCCCGATCTGCAAGAGGCATGCTCCAGACTCCGTCGACTTTCCGGGCAAAAGCCGGCGACCCAGTCGGCTGCGACGGACGTATCATAGGTGAGCCGGTTTCGGGACTTACTTCAGAGACCAGTTGAGAAACGCGATTTAGCTGTGGAACCGTTTATCCGGTCAGTCTTTGGCCTACCGGAAAGCCGGTTCCACAGACTTTGAAAGCCCGTTACACAGACTCTGAAAGCCTGTGCCACAGACCTTGCCAACGGGTTTCAACCGGGAGGTGCCATCTTCAACCGCCCCGGAGTCTGGTGTCCGGTGTGCTATGAATGGAAAAGGAGTGTTTGCGTAATGAAGTCCAAGACGAGATTGTTGGTGGCCGCAGCCGTGTTGTTCCCTGGGACCTCTGCGTGTGGGCAGAGCAGCGTAGAGGTTGGTAGTTCGGCGCCGCCACTTTCGATCGTGGAATGGGTCAAAGGCCGCCCCGTCGACCTGAACAAGGATGTTCGCAAGAAGATACACATCGTCGAGTTCTGGGCCGTCTGGTGCCCGCCCTGCAAGATGAGCGTCCCCCTTCTCACGCAGTATCAGCAGAAATATGAGAAGGACATCGTCATTGTAGGAGTCACCGAGCCCGACGCCCGCGGGAACTCGCCCGGCGCCATTCGGAAGTTTGTGGCCGACCAGGGCGAGAACATGGAATACACGGTTGCGATCGACGACGGGAAGACGACGAAGGCCTATCTGGCGTCGGCCGGCATCGTCGGAATCCCATATGCCTTCGTGGTCAACCGGGACGGTAAAGTCGTGTGGCAGGGCAGCCCGCTGGAGCCGGCACTGGACGACGTGCTATCGCGACTGGTCGCCGGCACGTATACCCTCGAAACCGCCAAGCTCGAGCGGGAGGTCAGCAAGCGGCTGGAGGATCTCGATTTCCCGTTGCGGCTCGGGCAATGGGGCGTCGTGTGGGACGGGCTCATTGATATCCTAAAGCTGGATCCCGCCAACGACACGGCGATAGAAGCCCTTATCGCGGTTTCCACCCAGGAGCTACGGAACACGGATGCGTTTCGCACCTGGGTCCGTTCGCACATTACAGCCCACGGCGACAACGTCAGGGCGATGCAGTCTCTGGCGAACAAGCTCTGCGGGATCTGCGATGTGAAGAGCCGGTTCCCCGATCTTGCCTTTGAGGCCGCCAAGGCTGCCTATCAGGCGAGTCCAAGGCCCGACGCCCTGACGATCACCGTTTACGCTCGGGCCCTCTATCAGATTGGCGAGCTCGATCGCGCGATCGCCCTGCAGCAAGACGCTGTTGCCGTGGCCGTCGCGGGGGAACGAGAGGACACCAACAGCTACCTCGACTACTACCGCGAGTGCAAGAAGCTTCAGGGCACCATAAGGTAGAGAACGCCCGCACGCGACAACCGGCGTCGTAGGGCTCGTGTGACGGGCGACGGAGCGACGTACCCGGTCGCACGTGGCTTGAGACTCTGCGGACAATCTCAGACAATCACCCGAACCTTGCAGGGGCCGGTCGTGTTGCCCGATACATAGACATGGCAGCACCGGCGCACGGCGTTGTCCGCAACGAACTTACGGGCTATACTGCGTTGAAATCAGTGGCGCCTTTTGACGCTCATCGCTGGGAAGCGTCAACTTCCATACCGGAAGAGGGGAAGCAAAGCGGCGTGTGTCGACCCCAGCACCCGGCTGAGAGGACCATCGGTGTTGGCCGCCCGAGGTTAGTCAGCCTTGGGCGACTCAGATTGCCGGGAACGACGTCTCGCACGTCGACGCAGAGCGTAGCAGTCCGGAATTCTGCGTCTTCCGTCTGATCATGCGCTCTGCCGTTTGCAATCATCGCCGCGAAGAGCGTGCGGCTTGATCGGGTGCGGTTGATCATTAAAGCTTGCCGCGGGCTTTCCGTCCCGGCGGACATACACGGACGGTTGATCCGCCTATTGCTCCGACACGGATGATTCGAGGGATTGTCCCCGGATGGGTGGCATAGCTAAGCGTAGCACCGCCATGAGTCAGGCACGCCTGCTGGTAGTGTTCGACATGCCGGCGTCCGTCTGCGACGGGCTTGGGTATGACACACCTCACTCCAGGGCTGTCAGCGTACTAGGGCCAAAGCCCGCAACTCCTTTGGGTGGTGACGAGTGATCGCTTCGGTGCCGGCTGACTTTCTGCGGTTTGACTATGACGGACTCGTCTGCGTCGGGATTGTAGCGATCATAGTTTTCCTGGCGACCAGCACCCGCCGATCGGCCCGGCGATGTCCCCGCTGCCACGAGATCAATCGTGAGGCCGCGATCTACTGCGCTCAATGCGGCACGCGCCTGCCAGGCAAGTGACACGAACCGGCTGTCGATAACTCAGTCTTCGGCGACGCACTACGCGATGCGGTTGTCGTCGCGCCCGTCCATAAACGCCCGGATGTTCCGGATCGTAATCTCGGCGCGACGGTGCAGCGCTTCGTTGGTCTTAAACGCAATGTGAGGCGTCAGCAGGGTGTTGCCAGCCTGAACCAAGGGATCATCCTGAGCAACGGGCTCCCGATCGAACACATCAAGAGCAGCCCTAATGCGACGCTCCTGGAGTGCACGAATCAGAGCATCCTTGTCCACCACGCGTGCTCGCGCCGTGTTGATGAGGCAGGCGCCGGGTTTCATTAGCCCGAGTTCTCTTACGCCGATGATGCCTTCGGTCTCCCTATTGAGCTGCAGGTGAATCGATACGACGTCGGCCTCGGACAGGACCTGTCCCATTGACAAGTATGTACCGCCGATGTCCGTGAACTCCTTCCGCTGCGTTCGCGACCAACCGATCAGTCTGCATCGAAAGGCCGCAAACAGCTCCGCAACCCGCAAGCCGATCGCTCCGGTACCGATGACCCCGACAACCTTTCCCGCCAACTCCGTCCCCCAATGATCCACTTTCCAACCGCCGGAGCGTATCGTCCGATCCGAATCGGGAATGTCACGCAGCAAACAGATCGTCAAGGCGATCGCGAGTTCGGCCACGGAGTCCGTCGAGTATGCCGGAACATTGCAGATTGCTATGCCGCGCCAGCGGCACGCATCGAGATCGAGAAAGTCATAGCCCGTAAAGGCCACGGCGATCATGCGAACGTTTGGGAAGCGATCGAGGATTTCGTCATCCACCGCAGCCCGAACGGTGACGATGCCGAACACATCCGCCGGCTTCTCGACGCGGCGCCAATCCTCCCACACGGGAACAAGCTGCAAGCCGGCTTCGGTGATCAACTCCTCGATGGTCCGCTGCTGAACGCCGAGACTCTGCAGAAACAGTAGACTCTGCATATCCGCCCTTTCCTCCGCTCACTATTGCAATCCCTTGAACGTTGCTTCGTGAAGTTAATGGCAACATCGTCAACAGTCCAGGTAAGGTGGTTTGTGGTCCTGGTGCATGGCGGATTCGACAGGCGCTCACTCGTCCTTCTGCGCGGTATCTGCATGGCGGCCTATTGTTGATCATCTCGCCCGAACGATGAGCCTTAGTTCGCGCCACCGTTTGGCCGCACCGTGGGCGCTACGTTGCGGGCCCTTGTCGCGACTTGCGGATCTCGTCGGCTCGCTTGATCCCCGCCTGGTAAATGGCTTGGAACTCATCGCCGGTGATCCCCAAAGTGGTGGCGATGCGCACGAGCACACTGCGCTCCTCGTCGGAGACCTCGCCGTCAATGCGGGCCTGGGCCACGAGCAGCTTCAGCGCTGATCGGGCCGTCGCCGTCGATCCGATCAGGATGTTGTCGGCGATGGAGTCGTCCTGCTCCGCCGCTTCGATCATCGCCTCTAAGGAAGCCCGACCGATGCCGACACGCTGGGCAAGACCCTGCACGACGCCCTTCTCCGACCGGCGGATTCCCCCGTCCGCCACCGCGACCACCAATGCAGCCTTGAGGAGTTCAAGATCCTCCATCGATCCCATGAGCGTTCTCCAGTGTGGGGTGTCGAGTGTATCGCCTGAGCTTCGACGCAAGTCTATGGAATGGCCCTCGCACGGGCAAGTGTCGTTCTTCGGATGCCACTGGTGGCTTGTCCGCCAGTGCGAATAGGGCAGCCCCGGTGGCCTGTTCTACCTTACTCGATCAACAGGAACGCATATCGGTTCATTGGCTGCGTGTAATCCGAGAGGACATGGATGGGTAGTCCGAGCAACCTGACCGTCGAGAAGACGTCCACCGCCAAGGCCTCGGGAGTCGGTCTTGCTGCCTCCGGATTCGTGCAGTCCGCCTTCGTGGCCACACATTCCGGGCAAAGATGACAACTGTCCATGAACACCAGAAATGCCCTCTCGTGACCGGAGATGAAGACCTCCCTCTCTAATTCCAGGAGCTTCTGATTGACAGACCTGGCCCAATTGTGCCGATCCTCGGGGTCATCGAGCCGCTTCTCGAAGCGGAACACGACGGCGGCCGAGTACTCGCTGAAGAACCGGCGGCACTCGTCAACCGACGGTACGTTCGGCGGGCACGTAGCCGTCCGGCCATACTCATCGCACCCAAACCGGCACTTCATCCGCACCCACTGTGCCACGACAATGTCCTTCGGCTCGATCCACGCAAAGTCAGTGTACCCTCGCTTCCGAAACAACGATTCAAGAGCTTCACGATCCGCCATGGTCTGTCCTGTTCACCGAACTCAGTAATCTACCGAAACCGCGACTACACGGAAAGCAGTTCGATGCGCCCCCGTGCACCTCCGAATCGGCCCGCAACGACGGACCCTATGATACGCAAAAGAGGTCCTTCTGCTCAAAATCAAGGAGCCTTTCCGATCTGATCACGACTCCAAGATTTATCGGTATTTGTGACGTGGGAACAGTGGTGGATTGTGTCGGTACAGGCGATACCACTATCTTCCCTTCCACCGTGTACTGCGGACCCGCGTAGAGAATCCCAAGAAGCTTTAGGCGCGACCCCACGGTGATCCCACCATCTGCATTTGGATAGGTTCCCATATTATAGAGCAGGACCGGGGACCCACTTGAGCCTGGGAAGCAAGCAATGTCAACTAAGAATTCCTTTCGTCCCTCGTAATCAATGTACGGATGTGTCGCAGTGATCCCCTTCCGAAAAACCGGCATGTTGTTCGCTGAATCCCAAATCCCAGTCGGATAACCCACCATCACGACGTCCTCGAGAGCCGCGAGTTTGGATAATTCGTCATCGCTTGGAAGCAGGCTCTTTTCGAACGCCCTATAAAACATTCGTCTACTCTTGGCCTGCGCCTGTCTGAGCAATTCAGCAATCGGGAGTACACACAAGTCCACTTCATCGTTTGGATGGGGGATCCAAGCACTCTCCGAGACGCACAAGTCAACAGTCTCAAATTGTCCTGTCAAAGGAGTGTCGTTGTCCGCTGCTCTTGTCATGTGTATTATGGCGTGAGTAGAACCCCGAATGAGGTGCCGATTCGTTACGATTACGGGTACTCTACGGTCGTCCGAACAGAGAAAGTTGTAGAAGGACCCCGTTCCGACAAATCGCTGTCCTGACTGATCATAGGATTCGATCCGTGTTGTGGTATATGCCAGATTTTCGGCCAACATCATTTGCATGCCAAACTTGACCTCGCCCGGCGCTATTAGTGGCTTGGTCCCGCTGGTGGCCTGTCCACCGGTGCAGAGAGCTACAGCCGCGGTGGTGCGTTGTCAAGCCGGTAAGCCGTGGCCCCGCCATGGACCGTGGGAAGATCGAGGTCGGGGAAGTGGTCAGGGTCAAGTCGTCGCCGGGTGCCACTGGTGGCTTGTCCACCAGTGCTATGCCTACACTTGACCGTAATGTTGGGCGAGCGTCAAGTCGATTCTCCCGTGGCTGGCGTTCCACACTCTTCTCACTGGCAGCAAGCTGCCAGTACCACCCCTCCTTACGCTACTTTTGCGCAGACTTTTTTGGCGGCGTCAGTGAGGTACTCGGCTGTAGGTCTCCATTTCTCCAGGCACCGCTCGGGACCGCGCTTGGCCGGTACACCGATCTTGATGAGGGCCTCTCGCTCGTTGGAGGGCTAGGGAATCTCCTGGCTGCGGGTCGGTCCCGGTGCGGACACAGCAATACCCATGACCGCCTCAAGCAATCCGACGAGGAATCTCGCCCTCGGTCTATGCCGGTAGGCAAGCACTGGTGATATCCCATACGCCGCGCATCCTTGTGGCTACATCGACAACAATGCAGACGCCCTTATAGCCAACCTTCAATCCCTCGGGTGAAGCCTGCATTGGCCTGATATTGTCACGGATCGCGCAGTAGCGGATTTCCCGGCGCATGCGGTGATCGACCGGATCGAAATGGTCGGAAGAACGACGCGCGCGACGATCAGTCCTTGACTCGATACCGGTCCGCGTCGGCAAAGACATCGATGGCGCGGAAGTGACTCAGGAACTTCGCGCCGTGCTCGATGCCGGACGGGATGTGATACGAGTCGCCTTGGGCGTAGCGCTTCGTTTTACCGCCGATGGTCAGCTCCATTTCGCCCTCCACGACGACACCCCACTGCTCACCGTGGGTGTGCGGCGGGATCGCGTCGATCGGGTCGATGTCAAAGAAGGCGACCTGATGATCCCTTGATTGGGAGATCCATGCGCGGACGCCCGAAAGCGGAATGTCAGCCTCCGGGAGGCAAGTGATCATTTGCGGGAACGATTCGTTGCTCATGTCAAAGCCTCCGTCTTGAGACAGGCGTAGGGCGTACTCCCCGGGCCGCCCTCATCCGACCGGCGTACATCAAGCCAATCAAGCGGGGTTGTCAACCCAGCCGGGTGCGCCCCGGGGTGCATCCTGTCCTGGGTGGCATGAGCAAGCGCGGCGCCGCCATGGACTAGTGTACCGTCACACCTGTTTTTGTGGGTTATCCGAACCGCGCCCGTCAGGAAGCGGTCACCCACCGGGACGCCGCACGGCGCATCTCCACTCCCTAACGGTCGCGGCTCTGTTTTGCAGGCTTGATCGGGAACCCATAGTTTTGGGTGTGAGCGAGCACTAGTGAAGGATGGCGCAACCGTTGCCGGGTGACGATCATCGTCCTACTGTCTGCGAAACACGGTGCCCGGTGTGTCATGCGCCGAAGGGATTTGAGGTCGGATCGATGCTTCAACCCTCCTCGAGTTCCCGGCTGCATAGCGCGTCGAGATCGCCGCTCAGTCGGGCAGCGGTCTCTGCAAGGATGTGCTCATCGTCATAGGCGTTGTGACGCAGTGCTTCCCGTGTGGCGGCCACCTTGTCCATGCGCACCGCGGGCATACTCCGCAGCATCATTCTCCACCACCGCATGTCTTCGTGAAGCGAATCTTCCATCTTGCGCCGCTCGCGCTCCATAATTCGGGAGGCCATGTCAACGGTCTTGACGCAGGCGGAACGGTATCGGTTGTGTTCATCCTCCCTCGATCGTGCCCGCCCGATCTTTGTATCGTCCCGCCAACAGAGCCGGTTGAACAGGTTCCGATATTCACGGCGAACCGGGTCGTTGATCGAGCTTGGCAATCCCACATGACGAACCCGCCCACCAGGACACTCTGTTCTTTTCCCTTGACGCCGATCGGTGTTATGACCGATAACCTTGGCGGAAGGGATTGTGTTTGATTCTCTGTGTGCTATCGTTTCCCGGGAATTCGTAAATGCGGCGATTCCTTATCGCGACTTCGCTTGTTGCCTGCTTTGGAGTTGCGTGCATATCCGGCGACCCGGCACAACCCGAAACACTGCCATATTCGCTCTATTCGATTCACGAACACCGAGGCGACACGCGATCGAAACAAGCTCCTGCTCGCCGGATCGGAAAAGTAAAGCGCCGCTATGACCGCTCGTGGTATCCACGGAGGGGGCGAATCAGTCCGCGATGGACCACGATCGTAATCCACCACAGTGCGACCGAGACCGGCGGTGCCAAAGTCTTCGACAAACACCACCGGCAAAGCAACGGTTGGGATGAGCTCGGCTACCACTTCGTGATCGGCAACGGCACGGATACGCCGGACGGCTATGTCGAGGTCGGATCGCGCTGGTACAAGCAGAAGCACGGCGCCCACTGCAAGACACCCGACAATTACTACAACGAGCACGGCATCGGGATTTGTCTGGTGGGCAACTTCGACAAGACCAGGCCGACGGGAAAGCAGCTCGCTTCGCTGGAGCGTCTGGTACGGTTCCTGTGCGATGTTTGTAACATCCGGCCGAAGCGGGTGACGACGCACGGGGCCTTGACGCACAAGACACGATGTCCGGGGCGTCATTTCTCCCTGCCGGCCCTGCGGCGGGCGATTTCAACCCCGGCGACGGTTACAAGCATCCAATAGCACCGGCCACAGAGCGGATCACCACATCGCCGCACGGCAAAATATCGGATGTTCTAAACCGCAATCACCGGCACGCCGATGGGTACAAACAACCGATAAGCGGTGTGGACCCGGTCCGATAAGTTTAGGGCGACAGACCGTACGGGTAAACTCCGGTTTGTATCGCGGGCTGAATCGAATCACGGACTGACGCGGGCTCGCATTCGACGCCCCGGCTAGGAGTAAAAGAATGACAAAGCGAAGTCTTCGGCAACGTCTCGTGCGAGCAGCCATGGCGCTGGCCATCGGCGGGTCGGCCTTTCAACTAAGCGGCTGTGACCCGGCCGTGCGCGATACACTGCTCACCGGCTTGGAGGGTACAACTCAGAGCCTGTCGAGCGCGTTGATCTCCGCGTTCTTTTTGAGCCTGGAGGACAACGACGACGGCAGCAACGGCGGCATGACTATGCCGTAGGGAACGCCTGTGGCTACTGTCCCCCGCGGTATTGTACCGGGCTGCAGACCGTCGCCCGCGCAAACGTACACGGCGTGACAAACCACGAGGACCGCGTGCAGGCAAGCGGAATCGTCTACGCGCGGTCCTCGTTGCTTGATGCGCAGAGTACCGCCGGGTTGCCGCGGGCGGATCCGCCAACGTTTTCCCTGCCGGCTGGAACGCCTTTGCCATTCAGAATGTGTAGTACGCGTGGTAGTGGTCGCGGATGGCGACATCCACGTTGAAGATGGAGGCAATCAGCGCGGCCCGCATCCACATACCGTTGTGGACCTGGTCCCAGTACTTTGCATGTGGAAGCGAGTCGAGACTCTGGTCGACTTCATGCCGTCGCGGTAGCGGGTGGAGAATCGCGAGGTTGGGTTTGAAATCCTTGGCCATATCGCGGGTCAGGCTGTACCGGTCGTAATCGATGGCCTTCGACTCGCCCGCGACATCCCACTCATCCTGAAGACGGGTCATGTAGATCCCGTCACACTCGCCGACATGCGCCCGCAGGTCGTCACCGAGCTGGGTTTCGATCCCGCGGTGCGACATGTATTCAAGTATGTCCTCACCGATCTGCAACTCCGGCGGCGCTACGAACAGCAGACGCACGCCCGGGTATCGGCAAAGCAGGTATGTCAACGAACGGACCGTTCGTCCGCGCTTCAGATCGCCGACGAACGCGATCGTCTTGCCCGCGAACGGGTTTTGCGTGTAGCGAGGCGCCACGGCGCGTGCCGAAGGTGTTGACCCGTGCGGAGTCTCCGCGCCGGATGATCCGAACGGCTCGCGGAAGGCCCTAAGCAGCGTGTAGATGTCGAGCAGGGCCTGGGTCGGGTGCTGATCCTTGCCCGAACCGCCGTTGATGACGGGAATCGTCCGCGGCATCTCGTTGAGCATGTGTGCGACGTGCTCGGCGAACCCTTCGGCCGGGTGGCGCATGATGATCAGGTCGAAGTACTGGCTAAGAACCCGGATCGTGTCGTCCTCCGACTCACCCTTCACTTCCGACGACGTGGACCGGTCCCGGACTTCGTTGTACGGCATGCCAATAACCTGGCACGCGGCCGTAAACGACAGGAAGGTTCGCGTCGATGGTTGGATGAAGTACAGCATCGCACGGCGGTGACTCAACATGGTTCGCAGAAACTGCGTTCCCTGCCGCGACCCGCCGATTGCGCGGATCATGTCGGCGAGCTGACAAAGCTCCTCAATGGCCTGGCGGTCAAACTGCTGGGCGAGAACAACGTGAAAGGGTTTGTCGTTGCGATTTAGAGCAGGAACACGTTCGGCGCTCTCCCGCCCTCCGGCGGGCGTTGCTTTGTCCACACCGGTTCCTGCCGTTTGCATATCAACCGTGAGTAAATGTCAAAAAGCCGAAAGTTAAAAAAGCCGAAACGTCAAACACCTACGGATCAGTCATTTCGCTCTTCTGATTCCTCGGTCTTTCGACTTCTAACCGGTCTAGTAGACCCGGGCGGATGCGTACTGTCAAATCCACGAAACGCAGCCCACATCCGTTGGAGGTCACCCGTGGTCTTTGGCACGGTGGACCGCCGGCGCGGAAGGATAAGCGCCCGGTGGATGCAGTGGGTATCGTCGCACAGGGCCGCCTCGACGTGGGAGTGGTGGCGACATGTCCGCCGCGATCGCCGATCGCCGGTAGCTACGTCGACGGCCGGTTCGACGGACCTGCTGACTTGGGCGATTCGTTCATCGGGCTCCACTGGAACCTCGGTGGGTTCAACGGGCTGTGGCTGGACCGGACTCAGGGCAATCCGAGCCCGCGGGGGCTCTGGTCTTCCCGTGATAGTGGGATCCTGCGGCCCTCGTAGTTCCAAAAGGCCGAACAAACCCACGGCGATAAAGACGGCTGCGGCTGCGGCGTATTGTGCGAGCCGGCTCCAACCACCTCGCGCGGGCGCCGTCGGGATCGGCTCCGGTTCATCCGGAATGGACACGCGCCCTGTGAGTTTCGCCCCCTCGCGCAGGGCTGTCAGTGCCTGGGCATCGGCACGATCTGCGAGGTTGACGTCGGGCTTGGACGCAGACAGACAGCGCAACGCGGTCGAGACACCTAATAGCTGATCCGCAAGAGCCCGACAGGATGCACAACGGGAGAGGTGAAACTGGAGACCTCGCGGCAGGGTTCCGTCTTCGGCAAGCGCCTCATCATCCGAGAGCGTCATCATCACCCAGAGACGCTTTGGACAACCGGGTGCGTCCTGCTCCTGTCGCTCGACGCCCGTCATGACTCGTCCCCTTCGCTGAGGAACTCCGCTAGCTTGACCACCGCGTGATGCCGGTAGACCCGCGCTGTAGTTGGTTCGATTCCGAGCATCCGTGCGACCTCACTGTACGACATACGACTTAAGTCGCGCAGCACCACGACGTTACGCAGGTGCGTGGGTAACCTGGCGATGGCATCCCGCAGTCGCGCTAAGCGATGCTCCGATTCGCCCTCGCCACCGTCATCCGCTCGTGTATCACTTCGCTCCGCCGCGATCACCGGCCGGTGCGCCGCACGACGCCTCCGAACTCGGATCATCTCGATGGCGATGTTCGCCGCCGTTCGATAGGCATAGGCTCGCACGCTGCGAAGATTACCGCGGCGGCGGCGGGCGGCCAACTTGCAGAAACAGTCCTGATAGGCATCCAGGACGTCCTGCTCGCGGCCCAACAGCCTCCACAACATCTGCAGAATCCCCGCCCCTTCGCGCTCGATGAGTTGTGTAAGCCAGCCGAGATCCACGTGATCAGCATCGCGATGGGGCATATCGGCCGGTCTTGGAAGCGGCTGCGGACTTACCGTAGCAGCGCTTGCCATCCGAGGTTCAGACGCGCTGCGCTGCTCAGCGTTAGCGCCGGAATCCGATTTGTCGTGGATGCGACCAGCCATCAACCGATCAAATGCCTCCGGTAGGTCCCATCCCATTATATCCCGGACCGCCTTCCGAGGGATGGATTATCACCCTCGGGATACACGTCAACCGTCAACACCGCCCCAGGCTGGTGCGGGAATCCCGCAAGGGCCCGGCCGCCCGACCCAACCTACTGCCGTGCGACATGCCGGTTGATGGATGCGATTGGATCGGGTGGCACGGGTCCGCTTTGGCGGACCCGCGTGGCAGACCCCCAATACGAGTATCAGATGAAGATTGCCGATTGTTCGCAAGCGAGCCTTGGGCTTACAGCCCGCGCGGCGCTGCAAAATCCGATAGAGCCGGAACATCTATTCGGCAGTCTATGCCTAGAATCCGTATGAGGCGCGGATAAAAAACCCCTTACCTATGCGGCCGAACCATCGATTGAAGGCAAACGAAGCACTACGGGGGGATTGTTCGGTGCATCCGCCGCCGGACGGTCTACCCGGTCTATTGACGAGGAACGAGGCAGCCTCCGGATTGTTCGGGGCGGTTGGGGTCTGAAAAATCCCGCGGCCTGCCTTTGGCGGATTCAAAACTTCCGCTAACATGCATTGCTCTCGCGTTCGCTGCGATCTTTCGGAGAGGAACTGAGCCGCGGCGGGTGACATGCTTGGACTGGCCGACCGGGCCGAGCGTGTGAGCCGAATGCATGCTCGCCCGACGCTATGCGTCGTGAGCAAATCGCACCCGAACCGTCGTGAGCCCGCATACGCACAGGAGTAACTGATGGCTGTCTTCGAAGTGGATCATTATCGGAATATTGCGTTGGTAGGCCATGGCGGAAGCGGCAAGACGTCGCTGGCTGAGGCGTTGCTTTTCAAGACCGGCGTTACCAACCGGCTCGGGAGCGTGCAAGACAGAACTTCGATTCTCGACTATTCCGACGAAGAGAAGGAGAAACTATCGTCGCAGGATTCGGCGCTTTGCCACCTTGAGCACGGTGGATTGCATGTCAACATCATTGATACGCCCGGAACGCCTGCCTTTTGCGGCTTTGGGATCGCGGCCCTAGCGGGTGTCGAGTGCGCCGTCGTGGTCATTTCGGCATCCGCCGGCATCCAGGTGAATACGCGCAAGATGGTGGAGCGTACCCGCCAGTATGGTCTGGGCATTTGGATCGTCGTGAACCACATTGACGCATCCAGCATCGACCTGCCCACGCTGGTCACACAGATTCAGGAAATCTTCGGACAACAGTGCGTACCGCTCAATCTGCCAACCGGCGGCGGCAAGGGCGTCATCGACTGTTTCAACAACGAATCGGGCGAGGTTGATTTCTCCGACGTTGGCAAGGCCCACACGGCACTGATCGAAGCGGTCGTCGGCGCCGACGAGGAACTCATGGAGAAGTATCTCGGCGGTGAGTTGTCGGATGACGAGGCGCAAAGTGCCGCCGCCAAAGCCGTCGCCGAGGGTGAGCTTATCCCGATTCTGTTCACCAACGCCCGCGGCGACATCGGCGTCGCCGAATTTCTCGACGCCCTCGAATCCTTCTGTCCCTCACCCGTAACCGGCAAGCAGCGCATGCTCGTGGACGGCGAGTCCGAAACGCCGATCACGCCGACGCAAGACGCGCCGTTCATCGGTCAGGTGTTCAAGATCACCACCGATCCCAAGAGCAACATCAAGTACTTGGCTGTCCGTGTCCATTCGGGCAAGCTGACATCGGACATGACGCTCAAGTCAGTCGAGGCCCCAAGAGGCACTAGGCCGGGTCACGTCATGCGAGCCCTAGGCGCCGACCAAAGCGAGCTGGAAGCCGGCGTCGCCGGCGACATCATCTCGCTTGCCAAGTTGGACTTCAACATCGGCGACACCGTCTTTTCAGACAAGAGCGGGAAGATCGATATGCCCGCCTTCCCGCAACCGATGTTCTCGCTGGCGTTGCAGTCCAAGGCCCGCGGTGACGAGGACAAGATCGGCGTCACCCTGAAGCGCTTCATGGAGGAAGACCCCTGCTTTGTGTCGGATCGGGGTACGGGGGGTGAGCTGGTCGTGCGCGGTATGGGTGAGATGCAACTGCGTACTTATCTCTCGCGCATGGCAAGGCAATACAAGCTCGAGGTAGTAACCAAACCGCCGAAGATTCCCTATCGTGAGACAATCACCAGCGCCGCCCGCGACGTCGAGTACACGCACAAGAAACAAACCGGCGGCGCGGGGCAGTTCGCCAGGGTCATCATCAACATGCTGCCCGCCGAGCGAGGTGAGGGGTATGAGTTTATCGACAAGATCTTCGGCGGCGCGATTGACCAGGGATTCAGACCCAGCGTTGACAAAGGCGTAAGGGCCCAGATGGGCGAGGGCGTGCTCGCCGGCTACCCCGTCGTCGACGTCAAGGTCGAATTAATCGACGGCAAGACACACCCGGTTGACAGCAAAGACATCGCATTTCAGATTGCCGGCCGTGGGGTGTTCAAAGACGCCTTCATGAAAGCCAAGCCGGTTCTGCTCGAGCCGATCGTCAATGTCGAAGTGACGGTGCCCGCGGGAAACGTCGGTGACATTCAGGGCGATCTGGCCTCTAGGCGCGGCCGCCCGCAGGGGCAGGACATGCTGCCGGGCCACATGGCTTTGATTCGCGCCGTGGTCCCGCTGGCCGAACTGGCCGACTACAACTCGCGCCTCTCCAGCATCACCGGCGGCGAGGGCAGCTATACGATGGAGTTCTCACACTACGAGGTCGTGCCCGGCAACATTCAGCAGCAGATCGTCGACCAACACAAAAAGGCACACGAAGCCGCCGCCGGATAATGGACATTCACCGATTGCATTTACGTGAGCCTAGAGCAACTCTCGCTTTTGTGTGCCGCTCGACCCCCCTTTTTCCCCCCTTGGTAAGGGGGGATGAAAGGGGGGTTCCGGTACGCAATTTCGGGATCTGCTCTAGTGTGCGAAGGCTATCAGCACATAGGTCGGGTCAAGAAGACCCGACAGGGCCTGACATATTCTCCCGGCGGGTTTGCTGATCCACCCTACAACTTGATCGACGTGCCGGCCAAGTGGATTGATCGCGCTGGCCAACACCGCTCCCTGGACAAGCTGATCCTTGACCTGAACAGCTCGGTCAGCGAGACCTACGGACGCCGGGAACGTCACCCTTCAGCGGTCCAGCGGCGATGACTCTCCACTTGAAACGACTGCAAACGCCTGCTCCGGCGCATGCGTGTGTTAGGCATCATGTTGTGAAGCCGATCCATTCGTTGGAAAGGTTGAACCTGAGCCATACATTGTCTCTAGCGTGGAGCCAAAAACCGACCCATTCATTTGATAAGTTGAAAACATTCCGGAAGTCGTCCCGCGCCGAGATGATTACACCTGTGAACTGGCAATCGGGTGTGAACAGCAAATCTACCCGATCGTTCGCTCGCACAGTAAACCCAACCGCACACAAACCCAAATCGAAGACATAGAGCCCTTTGATATTGGAGATAATGTTTGGATTTATGGACGGGCTCACCGTTGGATTGATGCTTGAACTTAATGCTGGGTTGATGTTGCTGGACACGTTGTAGTTCAAGCTACTTGCGACGTTCGGATTAATGCTTGAAGCGACGTTTGGATTGAGACTCGATGCGACGAAGGGATTCTTGCTCGACGCAACGTTAGGATTCAGGCTGCTTGCAACGTTCGGGTTGAGTGAAGACGACACGAATGGATTCAAAGTGGATGTTGTTGCTGGATTCCGGCTCAAGGGGATATTCACAGCTTTGTCTCCTGATGCCTAACAATAATCAGCTTGATCCGCATTACGTGCGGAACTTCGTTCTTCTGTCCATATAACACGACCCTGGATCGTCTGCCAGAGGCGCGCTACTATCCCGTCACAGCTCAAGTGATGGGTTTGGTCGAACTGAGCCGCGACCGTCAGGGAGTGGTTTTCTCGCTTTCCGGTAATTTCTAATCGTCCGCTCCCTCACGGTCGCGGCTCGGAACACTCAAAGCTCGTCGATAAGACTCAAGACCGACCGTGTCCGGATTACAGGGGCTTTGCTGCACAGATCGAACTCCCGCAATTGAAGGTGCTTGGTCAGGCACCGTTGGATAAGATACAGGGAACATAACATGGAGTGGTGGCTGCTGCAACGCCGGTGTGCCGCCGCCGAATCCGCCTTCACCGAGTGTTTCGAGGATCTTGTAATGCCCGACTGTTTGGGGCGTTGCGTCGGTGTCCGGTCCGTGCTTTAGCGATCGGGTTTCCGAGACAGGAGGATCGGTGTTCATGGACGGCTCCCTGAGAAGCACATGGAACCTGATGACCACGAGCCATTATCCAGTGTCATTCCGATCGTGCAACTGCGCGGTGGTTGCGTGTTTTCGAGCCGGATCCAACTACGTGACAGACATGCCTTCTTGACTCGCAGCCTCAACGGCCCGACATAGCAGGATCGCCGTGTTCCAGTCCGGGATAGGTGTAGGGAAGATCGGTTGCCCGATCTCCCCTACACCTATCCCAGCCTTTCGGTTGCAGGGCACTCTGCTGTGAGAAGCGGGGCTCGCATGCGTAATGCGGGAACTGTCTCGCGTGCCAGCAGGGCTTGGTGGAACCCGAACGGCAATTCCGGGAGTGAATCGACAGGGTCTGAAAGTGGAGGCTCGCGGTGCCAAGCCCGCCGGGCGACTTCTCGCACATCTTGCGGTATCGTATCCCACATGGACCGTGGGGAGATTTGCAGCCGTTTTCTTGATACCGTCGAGTACGAGCTTTATCCGTTCCAGGAGGAAGCCCTGCTTGCCTGGTTCGAGTCGGAGGGCGGTATTCTGGTGACCGTCCCAACGGGGATGGGCAAGACGCTCATAGCGGAGGCGGCCATCTTTGAAGCCCTCCACGTCGGGCAGTACCTCTACTACACCACACCGCTGATCGCCCTGACCGATCAGAAATTCCGTGAGTTTCAAGACAAGGCCGAGGCGTGGGGCTTTCCGCGCGAGGAGGTCGGCCTGATCACGGGCAACCGCCGCGTCAATCCCGACGCCCGCATCCGTGTGGTCGTCGCGGAGATCTTGCTCAATCACCTGCTCGCCGGCGATGAGCGGCTCGATGAGGTCAGCAGCGTGGTCATGGATGAGTTCCACTACTTCAATGACTACGAACGCGGTGTGGTGTGGGAGCTATCGCTGGTGTTTCTACCAGCCCACGTAAGGCTCATGCTGCTGTCCGCTACCGTGGGGAACCCCGTCGAGTTTATCGGATGGATCAGCAAGGAGCATAACCGCAGGCTGAAGCTTATCCGGAGTGACCAGCGCCAGGTCCCGTTGGAGTTTCTCTGGGTTGGTGACAAGCTGTTGACAGAGCACTTGCCGGCCATGCTCACCGACGATGATGCCGACAGCCGCGCACCCGCGCTTGTCTTCTGCTTCAACCGCGACGAATGCTGGGAGGTGGCGGAGCGGCTCAAAGGCCTCAAACTGATCGACCAGGCCGGCCGCGCCGAGATCGAAAAACACCTCGATCGCGACGACTTCAACCAAGGCGCGGGCCCCAAGCTCAAGCAGATGTTGATTCGCGGCGTCGGCGTGCACCATGCGGGGGTGCTGCCCAAGTACAAGGAAATCGTCGAGACGCTGTTCCTCAAGAAGCTCATCCCGTTCATCGTGTGCACCGAGACACTGGCAGCCGGCGTGAATCTACCCGCGCGGTCCGTCGTGGTGAGCACGTTGCTGAAGGGCAAGCGTGGGGAGAAGAAGCTCGTGCCGGCTTCATCCGCGCATCAGATGTTCGGGCGGGCCGGTCGACCACAGTTCGACACCCAGGGTTACGTATATGCTCTCGCCCACGAAGACGACATCAAGATCCACAGGTGGCGCCGAAAATACGAGCAGATCGACCCGAACTCGAAGGATCCTGGGCTCATGCGGGCCCGCAAGCAGCTCGAACGCAAGAAACCGACTCGCCGCAAGACCGAGCAGTACTGGTCCGAGGGGCAGTTCAGAACGCTTATCCAGGCCGGTCCTGCGAAACTGGCCAGTCGCGCCATGATCCCCTATCAGGTGTTGATCTATCTGCTCACCAAAGAGGGTTCGTTGCAGAACGTACGCAACTTTCTGTCCAAACGCTTCAACATCCCCGAGAAACTGAAGAAGTTTCAGGATCAGCTCGATCACATGATCGGCAACTTGGAGACGTTCGGCTTTCTGACGAAGGTCGAGGATGACGACCGTGTGACGCTGAACGACAGGATCCACGCGCTGCTTGACTTCCGAAGCGTTGATCCTCTGTACGGTTCGTTTCTCATCGAACAGTTAGTCCGCAGCAACTTTGAGGAGAAGATGCTTGCCCTGGAATCCGTACTTTCCCTGCCCCCCGTGATCGAGAGAAAGGTCCGCCCGCCTGAAATGGATTCCGGTCCGCTGCAAACCCAGGTGTTAGAGCCGTTGCTGATTCAGATGGGGCTCGTGACCGCGCTGCCCGAAGGCGGTGTCGCCGCCGTCTACGAGACCGAAGGCAAAGACTACTGGCAAAGGGACGATGACGTGCCGCGACCGCTGAGCCTGCCGGAAATGCTCAAGATCCTCTTTGATGCCAGACTTAAGACACCCGAGGCGGTTTTCACCCAGCCCAAGTGGGTGGCCGGCGGAGTATTTGAGCTTGATTGCGATTTCCACAAGTTCGTGCGCGCCAGAGACCTGGTCAAAAACGAAGGCCTGGTGCTTCGCCACTTACTCCGACTTGTCATCCTTACGGGTGAGTTCCTCACGCAAAGCAACGGCGACCCGGACTATGAGCGGATCGGCGAACTGGCCACCAGTATCTGCCAGAACATAGACGCCAGATATACCGACCGGTTCCTGGCCGGCGAACAGGAGGCCGTCAAACTGGCCGAGCTATGAACCCGATGGCGGCGTCACGGTTCGCCGGGACGATCGCGCGGCGCACCGGCCGCAATGCGGCGTATGTCTTCCCGCTGCGCCGCGAATAATTCATCGAACCGGGAAAGTGTCATCCACTCAACATCAAACCGGCCCCTCTCAAAGACAATGACCGCACGCCCGTCACGCAACAGCAGTTGCAGTGGCCGGACCGTGTAAGCAGCGATGACACGCTCGTCGCTGTTGCGAAGGTGACGCGCATCGTCGCGGTCGACCCATTCGAACATGCCCGGCTGCCGACCGGGGGTGGGTACCGGCTCGAGATTGAGAGGCAGGACGCCGGTTTCGCCAGCGCGTTCGGCCAGCGTGCCTGCATGCCAGAAAGCCTGGTCCACGTTGCGCTGCCGACGGCGAATGTCGCCTTGCACAAGAATGAAGACGAACAGAATGATCGTGGCGACGGCCAGCACAAGCACCGAACGAAGGATCGATTTCCGTCGGCGAACAGGATCGCCTCCTATCTGTGCAGCGCTGCCGTTGGCTTTCGTGTCAAGCCGTTGATTCATTGGTCACGAGGTCGGCATTGAAGAAGCGGCGATAGGCGGCGCGTCCCACCGCTCCAGTGACGGCGCAACGGACCGCCCACGCCGAGGCCTACACATCATCCTCAGGGTTGATCGCGGTCTGATCCGCACTGGAGGCAAGCTCTTCCAGCGCCGAGATCGGGTCAATCTCCTCATCCGACGCAACAACGTGCTTCGAGGTGGCCACACGAGCACCGCTCTGCCCGGTCCCGCGATTCGCGCGCACTTTCGTTCGAACCTCGACAAGCTCGTCGTCCTCTGGGACGCCGTCGACCTGAACGGTGAAGACCACCGAGCCGATCATGATCTGATCCCCTGGCTCCAAGTCCTCTTCACCCTTGATACGCCGGTTGTTCAGGAAAGTGCCGTTGGCGGCTCCAAGGTCCCTCAGCACGGCGCCGTCATCGTCAACGGAAATTTCCGCATGGCCTCGAGAGACCACCGCGAGAGGTATGCGGATGTTACAGTCGTTCCCTCGCCCGAAACGGGTTGTACCAAGGCTCAAAGGAAACATGCGTTTCGAGCCGTCCTCGCGGAACATGACAAGTCTTACATCCATTGGAACCAGTCCGTCTTAGGGCCGACCTCGCACCGGGCAATCCCCCGATGGGGACTGCAAACCCGGCTCGATGCCAATCCAGCCTCTAATATACCTCACACTCGCCAGCTCATCAAACCCGCGGCCCCCGCCGGCGAGGCTCCTTAACCGGATGATACTGTTTCTTATGCATCGCGAGCCGCCCGCGCCCGATGGGCGGGCATCAAACCAACCTCGTCCGCCGATTTTCGCAGGCCCGGAACTTCTCTAAACGCCACCCATTTCTTCGAACCTGAAAATCTTTCCGAATTCCTCTTGCCATGATCTCGCCTTGGTGATATAAGTATTATATAGAGTAGTCAGCTGGAAGGCGTGCACTATATGGCGCCCTGTGAGTTCCGCCGGTGCGGCGGCCATTGAACGGTTTTTCGCGGGTCGGACGCAGAAAGGGTCCAGGCCCCCATTGTGGCGATATGTAAAGATAAGCCGTAGACTATTCTATATGTGACTTGTTTTATGGCACGTTCCGACGAATTGGCCCTCATGTTCGCCAAGCCCACGGTAGCGGTTCACCGGCGGTTTGAGGTGTGCCGTGCGTACTTCCTGGAACATCTCACGGCTGGGGCCATCGCGGATCGGTTTGGTCTTCACATCGGATCGGTGCAAGTGATGGTGCGGGATTTTGCCGCCGATCCCAATCTCGATCACTTCTTTGTCTCCAATCGGCCGGGACGGAAAACATCTCCCAAACGAGAGGCAATCTCTCAACGGGTTGCAGCGCTGCGGCGGGAGGGTAAGACGTTGGGACAGATCCGGCTGCGTCTCCAGAAGGATGGATATGAGATCTCGGAATCCTATTTGGCCCGCATTCTGCGTGAGGCAGGATTCTCGCGACTCGGGCAACGCAGGATTCCTTCCCGACCTGGCCAGTGAGCCCAGGACGGTTCCGAAGTTCCTGCGGTTGCGGATGTCCGAGGGCTGTCACTCGAATCGGGACGTTATGTACCGACCCAGGTAGCAGGCCTGTATCTTTTTGTCCATTTTCTGCTGAAAACCCACTTCCCGGAAGTTATGAAGAAGGCCGGCTATAGCAAATCGGCGCGACGTTCAGCTTTGTACGACTTTGGCCAGGTGAGGTATATCCAGCACTTCAAACCGCGTCTGGATGGCGGCGACAGGCTCACCGCGTTGAGTGATGTTCCATTCATGGACCGGTCCGAGGCGCCCAGAGGCGTTTTTCAGGTAGCCCACGCCGTACGGATTCAGCCCCATGACATGCACGGCCGATGCGTCTACGGCGGTGAGATTGCGTCCCATGATGATGCCGCCGACAGACTTCGGTGTGCCCATGATCGGACCGTCACCCTCCATGCCAACGACGGCGTCAACAATGGTAAAGGACGGTTTGACCGTTGTGTTGATGTCCAGGATTGCGTTGTCGATGCCCTGCCAGTGAAGCACGTTCTTGGGCCAGCCGTAGACAATGCCCGGCATTACACCGAACAGGTTCTTCATTGCGCAGGTGACACCGACCCAATGGTGGGTCTTGAGCTTCGGCATCGACACCACCCAATCCACGTTCAGCAGTGTCTTCGGAAGGTACAGTGAATCCAGCGAGGTCCACCGGCCGGCGTTCTCGACCTCGACAAGCTCATCGTGATTCAGATCGATGAACGTGATCCCCGCCTCCCGCAGCGTCCGGCCCATACCGGATTCATCGAGAACGAGCTGACTGTCACGGCGATGTCCCTGGCCTTCTGCGACGATCACCTCGCGCGCGTCGAGTCGTCTTAACGCCTCTGCCGTGGCAACAACCACCGCCGGGTGTGTGTTGATGTGTGATTCACCAAGAGCCGTTTCCACAAGGTTGGGCTTGAGCAGAATGCGTTTACCGCGAACGTCGCGGCGGGTGACGCCGAGCGTCGTCAAGCCGTCGCTGATCAATCCGGTCAGGTTGGCGTGATATCCGCTTGCCTTTCCGATGAAGACATCAGCCCGCCATCCTCGCTCATGCCGTGCCCATTGTCTTAGGCTTGCGCTAATCCCAGCGCCAAGCAATATCGCTCCGCCGACTCCGAGCACCTCGCGGCGCGAGAGCTTCCGGCCGTCCTTTCCGTCGCAGACGTGTTCGTGGACTTCATCCGCGACCGACTGGAAATTCGATCCCACAGATTCCAGTGGTTCCACAGATTGCGGCGATCCTGAGGATTCAGGTGGTTCCACACGGATTGGTTCAATCTTCTCCACGAGTGTCACCATCCGTCACTTTCGTAAGGGGACACGACGGGATGTCAGCCAACAGTAGCAGCGCGTCCTCAAGGGGGTTTGGCTGTTGTTGCACGCTGCGGGCGGCACACTGTGCCAACCAACTTGCCGCCTCGGCGGGACGTACATTTTGCGAGGTCAGGCCTATTAACGCCCAACTCAACGTGAAGGGGGACCGGATGCGCGGCAGCTCACCGGACAAATAGGCAATTGACGCATCTACTCTTGAGTCTTTCGGTTCACCGGCAAGGGCGGTCAGAGCGATGCCCGTGGTGGCGGGGAATGGTCGTAGCGTGTTTGCCAAGACTCGCGTGTTGCCGTAATTCCAACCGCCGCCCGGCAGCATTCGGTCCCATATCACCCGAAACCCATCGTGCCTGCGCGGATGGTCGGCTTTGTCCGATGCTCGCAGAGCGAGAACCGCATACGCGGTCGGCTCCAACCACGAATGCGTTCCTTCCACCCAAGGCCAGGCCTGCAACGTCCGGTCATGTCCGAAGACGTCCCTCCTTGGCGGCAGACGTCGCCCGCGGGTGGTGATCAGCCAATCCGCCGCTTTCTCGATCTGCGCTCGATATCGGCGGCCCGCTGCGAAACCGCTCATCGTCCACGCCAGGACGGCCAGGCTTGTTGTCCAACAAGGCGATGAAACCTGCGAAGATACCGGTACGCTGCCGTTGGGGCGTTGGAGCTTTGCCAACAACGCTAGTCCGCGTACCCAACGCTGTGTTTCGATCCTATGGGCAGCCATGGCGAGACAGGCCATGACCGTCGGCTCGGTACACGTCGCCGCTACGGATTGGTAACCCCACCCGCCGTCGGAGTTGGCGTTGTTTACAAGACGATCGATTAACGTGTGTTGCCACGGCGTAGACACTGGTTCGTTATCGTCTCCAGTGTCGCAGCGCTTTAATGACCAAGCCCATAGCTAAGTTAATAGAGTTGCATCTGCCGCCACCGGATCGGTTCAATGGAATGTGAGAGGGATACTACATTGGGGCTTGTAGCGAGAAAGTGTGGTACTGGTTCTCGCTGCGTGGAATCTGGGTCCGTATCCCATTCTGTTGCTATGATACCTCTTCCGTCCGAATAGGTAAATTGCGCCGGCGCCTCAGGATTATCGGCATATCCGATTCCTTATGGGAACTACGATTGAGTCATATTGACTCTTCAGCACGTATCAATTCCCGCCGAGTGTTTAGGAGAATTCGCTGACACTGTCTTTGACTTCCGAGGTTGCATATCTGACACTATTGACGTGCGCACGTCGGGTCGACTGCCCGGGCATAGATGACTGGGCGCTCGACGCGTACGGTTATTATCAGAACCACGCCTGTTATGAATACTCTATGCACAGTGATCGCGTCGCTGGTGTTGGCGGTCGTCGTGGCAGTCGCTGAGGCGATGCTTCGTTGGCGTATGTCAACTGATACCATTGATGCGCCTCAGTTGGCGCTCGCGGTGTTTGGGAATGTTGCGGCTCTGGGTACGCTGGCTGTCTTGGTCGCCGGCATTGTGCTAGCTGCAGGGTGGCTTGCTGGTAGGATGATCCCAAGCCTGCGCTCAGGGACACGGGATTATGCGTCCTGTATTGTGTTGGGGATTGTTGTCAGCATCCTGGTTTTTCAGACCGGAGGTCTGGGCCTGGATCGGGGTTTACCGGACGCAGACATTGTGGCCATGTACGCGCTTCTTCTGGGTGCAGTAACTGTACTTTGTGTCGGACACACACGAAGATCCACAAAGAGACCTCTGTCCAACTTTGCGAAAGGCACGGTAGTCACGGTATGGTTGCTTTGTGTGGCCGCAACCGGCGTCGCAGCAGTGAAGACCAACAACCACATAGCGGAATGGACGCGGGATACCACGTCGAGCGATACACCATCGGACGATCCGCCGCCGAACATTGTACTTGTGGTTCTCGACACGCTGCGAGCCGACCGTGTTGGTGTCTACGGCCACCACAAACGGGATCTGACGCCGAACCTGGATCGTCTGGCGGAGTCGTCGATCGTTTACACAAACGCACTCAGCAATGCTCCGTGGACATTGCCGACACACGCCAGCCTCTTTACGGGACTGTACCCCGACACGCATGGAGTCAGTTGGGGGCACTATGAATTGGATGACAGTTGGCCGGTTCTGTCCGAGCTGTTGAAGGATCGCGGCTATGACACCTTCGCAATTTCCAACAACGTTCTGTTAAGCAGTGAGAATGGTTTCGCACGGGGGTATGACTCATTCATTGAGACTACGTAACAGATCAGCCGTCTGCAATGCAAGACAGGGCCGGGAGATGTTAAAATAGGCAGTTTGCGCGGTCGTCCTTGCGCTGGTATGTAGACCGACATGCAGCCACGGAAGGCAAGGACCGCTACGG
>Ga0307432_1000372_pt1 | contig 35756 bp, 30 predicted proteins | sample SalMarWE160150MG_FD_202158 | JGI IMG/M metagenome (GOLD analysis project Ga0307432, IMG submission 202158) | Salt marsh sediment microbial communities from the Plum Island Ecosystem LTER, Massachusetts, United States - WE1603-150 | ecosystem: Environmental > Aquatic > Marine > Intertidal zone >...
ATCAGCAATTCCCGAAACAGTAAAAAACATGGTCGATAGCGGAGCAAAAGTTCTGTTCCAGAAAGGAGCCGGTGTGGGTTCGCATCATAACGATGAGGAATATAAAGAAGCCGGTGCTATGATCGTTCCGGATGTGGAAGAGATTTTTACACAGGCTGAAGTAATCTTAAAAGTGAAAGAACCCCAGTTTAATAAAGAAAAAAACAAACATGAGCTGGACATGATGCATGAAGGACAATATCTGATTTCTTTTCTTCATCCGGCATCTCCTGCAAATCACCAGGTGGTGAAGAATATGGCAGCGAAAGGGATCATTGGCCTGACACTGGATGGCATTCCGCGCATCAGCCGGGCTCAGTCTATGGATGCTTTGTCGTCGATGAGCACCTGTGCAGGATATAAGGGTATGATCATGGGAATTAACGACATCAGTAAATTTATGCCTTTTGTTACAAGTGCAGTGGGGAGGTTACAACCTGCAACAGTTTTTGTGATCGGAACAGGTGTGGCAGGACTTCGTGCCCTGGCAACGGCCAAAGGATTGGGAGCAACAGTATATTCGGCGGATATCCGGCCGGAAGCGAATAACAATGCCAGATCACTGGGTGCTATAGTTATTGAAACCGGCGTTCCTCATGAGATAGCAGTAAGTTCTGATGGAAAACATGCCAATCAGTTGCCTGAAAAATGGTTGGCTGTGGAACACGAAAACTTCAAAGACATCATTTCAAAGGCGGACATCGTATTTTGTTCTGCATTGATCCACGGGAAAGTAGCACCTGTTTTAATTACGGAAGAGATGGTAAAGATGATGCAACCGGGGAGTTGCGTTGTCGATATTTCCATAGACCAGGGGGGAAATTGTGCAATTACAACCATGGGAGCCATTGATGTGAAACACGGTGTAATTATTCAGGGGATCAATAATATTCCGGGGATGTTGGCAACAAGTTCAACGATCATGTTTTCAAAAAACATTTACAATCTTTTAACCTATTTGACAAAAGATGGAAAAATAAACCTGGATTTGTCGGATGAAATTATATCTTCGATACTGGTAACAAAAGATGGTGAGATACTTCACGAGGGTACGCTGGAAGCTATGGGACTGAAATAAAGGGGTGCAACTTCTCTGCCCGTCTCAAGAATACAAACAGGTATGGCTTTACTACAATATATTTTAATAGGGGTCTTTGTAGTTTCGACTGTTATTGGCTATTTGCTGATAAACAATGTTCCCAGTCGTTTGCATACACCACTGATGTCAGGGATGAACGCATTGTCCGGTGTCACCATCCTGGGGGCATTGCTTGCCACTGCAACTGCGCTCAGCAGCAACAATCCGGTTGTCGGATATGTTTTTGGCAGTCTGGCCATTGTATTGGCAATGATCAATGTGGCAGGCGGTTTTTCCGTAACCAACCGCATGCTGAAAATGTTCGGACGAAAGAAAGAAAACGATGAATAGCAGTATAATATTAAGCTTCTCAACGGCACACGTATTATCAGATGCATTGTATTATATAGTATGCGGGATACTGGCAACAGGAGTTTTACTTGGCATTCATCTGATGAGCAGAGTTGAAAAAGCCCATCTTGGAAATAAGATCAGCGCACTGGCCATTGCTTTAAGCATTGTCATCACCCTTATTAAAAAGGACATTTTACCCGTCTGGCTTATTTATCCGGCTATGGCTGTGGGATTGATCATTGGATTACTACTGGCCAAAAGAGTTCGCATGATCGAAATGCCGCAGTTGGTGGCCCTGCTTAACGGGATCGGAGGTGCGGCATCGGCAATTGTAGCCTCGTTTGCTTTTCTTTCTTTGTACCGGGGTGATGAGCTGTTTGGAAGAACTACCGCATCGCTTGCCATTGTAATAGGGACGATTACCTTATTTGGCAGCCTGGTGGCAGCGGGGAAACTACACAAAGTTTTTACGCAAAAACCTGTACTCCTCCCGTTGCATCAGCCAATGGCCGTTAGCCTGGTATTCCTATTACTGGTGCTGGTTGTTTTGGGTGGTTTTTTCAGCCTTATGCCCTCATCTGTACTGCTAACAGCTATGATCGTTCTGGCGGCTGCGTTCGGATTAATTTTTTCTGTTCGCGTAGGTGGGGCCGACATGCCCATTACCATTTCATTACTGAACAGCCTTAGCGGTATTGCTGCTGCTATAGCGGGTTTTGCGGTGACCGACATACTGCTTGTTTCGGTAGGAGGGATTGTCGGTGCATCAGGATTGTTCCTGACCCAGATTATGTGCAGGGCGATGAACAGGAAACTGGCCGACATATTGCTTGGCAAGACAGCTTTGCAGGAAAACAAAACAGAAAAAGAAGAAGTTGAAGAGGAGCAGACAGCGAAAGAAACCAAACCTGTTGATCCGGTAGCGGTTATAAAAAATGCTAAAAAGATCATCATTGTTCCCGGGTATGGGATGGCCGTTGCACAGGCGCAGCACCTGGTGAAAAAACTGGCTGCAAAGTTGACTGAAAATGGTGCCGGTGTTAAATATGCCATTCACCCGGTAGCAGGTCGCATGCCGGGTCACATGGATGTGTTGCTGATAGAGGCAGGAATACCTTTTGATGTTGTATATGAAATGGATGCCATAAACGATGAATTCAAAGAAGCCGACCTTACTCTTGTTGTCGGGGCAAATGATGTATTGAACCCGGCGGCACGCAATGCCGAGGGAACACCGATTTACGGGATGCCCATTTTGAATGTGGACCAGTGCAGGAATATAGTGATCTTTAACTACGACCTGCAGCCCGGGTATTCGGGCGTTGAAAACCCTATCTATGACAGGAAAGAGGGGCTCTGGGTCATTCAGGGAAATGCATCCGATACCTTGGCGGAAGTGCTGGATAAGTTATAGGTAAAGGTTAGCCCGATACGCATACGTTTTCAATAATGCGCACGTATTCTGGAAAACTTTTACCCTTTATACTACCAACACGGATTGTTGGCTGATGCTGCCCACCGGGGAACCTGTTCGTTGTAGATCTTCCGTTTGCTGAACAACCATTTGCCGTCCACTTTCACAATCACATCTTCATAATGACCATATGAATTGAGTTTTGCACTGCGCTGCGGGTTGTCGTTCGACATGTGGAACCAGTAGGCTCTTCCATAGACCGTATCGCCCTCTATTTTCAGGACAATGTTCGTGATGGAGTGTCTTCCGGTAGAAGGATGCAGTTCCGGAGTTCCCGGTTCTGACGGCGGATCCTCCCGTTCGGGCATCGAAGCCAGGATATGCTTTATGGAATCCCGGCCGCGCCATTCCCCTTCGCCGATATCGAGAATGCCATCTTCCGTAAATGTAGCTACATACCTGTCGAGATCTCCAAAGTCCAGGGCAAACATATAGCGGGCCTGAAGATCCTCGATCAAAGCCCGGTCTTCGGCATAGCTGCTGCCATTGGTGTTTTGTGCTTTCGACACATTTCCCGCCTGTCGGCAAGCCGTTATGGCAATCCCGGCAAGGATAGCCGTAGTTATGGCAATTGCTACCCAAACGTTTCGCAAAACTTCTTTTGCAGGTATTCTTTGTGTATTCATAATGGTGTCGTTTTAATCAATGTATACTATTCAAAGATACGAATTTCAAGATTCGGGAAGGAATTGTGGAAATGTGCGTTGGGGGTTAGAAATCCATAAAACAAATTGTTGTTATAAATAAGTCAGCAAGCGCAACCAAACAACTGGAAAATGCGTCTATAGAGATGTATAAAACCCAAATTGTATCAACTATGAACAAGAAATTCAACCTGATTCCTGCATTGATCATCATTTCAATGCTGTTTCTAACGTATTCCTGTGAGAAGGAAGAAGACATTCAAGAAAAACTGGATTTGCTTGAGGGCAAAGGGTATTACCCGTTGCAAATTGGCAATTACTGGAAATTTGCCGGATCACCTGAAAAACGAATCGATTCTATTAGAATAATTAATGAGAAAGAATATTACCGATTCATATGGGAGACGGACAATTATTATCGAAGATTATCTGAAGGTAAAGTATATTTCCTGCACTATGACGGCATAACTGAAGAGGTACTTTATGATTTGAATGCCGAAGTTGGTGAATCGTGGTACCATTCGATGGATGAAGTTACAGGATATGCCGAACGTGTTACATTATCCTCAAAAACTGATACTGTTACACTAAATAATTATACATTTTATAACTGTTACCGGTTCAATTTTGAGTATACCGATCCGCTTATGGTTGATGACGAGTATTCCATATGGCTGGCACCCAATATTGGTAATGTTCAATCTGTTGGAGACTTCGGGAGAAGTATACTTGATGAAGTTCAAATAGATGGTGTAAAAATTAAGTTTTGAGAGTACTATAACGCCAGCAACCAACACGCTGTAAAACCCGGCTCGCGCACGTTTTCCATAATGCGTGCGTATTCTATGCCACATCATTAGCGACCTGCAGGTAAGAAACGGATTCCGTGCCTGCCATAATCTGTTTTATTAATTCTATAAACAAATAGAAACCGGAATTACATATTCCTTCTTCATACCTTTCGATAATAAATACGTCACACATTGTGAAAATGCGCGCCGGGAATACGATTGGAATGCAGAAGTGGAAGAAAAAAATAGTACCTTGGTTTTTCATCGTTAACCGAAATTCTTATGAAAGAAAAATACCAAAACAAATACCGTATTTCATCAACACGATTGAAAAAATGGGATTACGGATGGAACGCTGCCTATTTTGTTACCATTTGTACACACAACAGGGAACATTATTTTGGGGATATTAAGAATAGAAAAATGCAATTATCGGAAATTGGGGAAATAGCCGGAAGATTTTGGCAGGAAATTCCAACACAATTCAACTATGCAAATTTAGATGCATTTGTGATCATGCCCGATCATATACATGGGATTATTATGATCGATAAGGATACAGGCGCGATTAATCGCGCCTCGACGAAGGAAACAGAAAACAATATTACCGGAGGAATTACGGGCAATAAAAATCCCATGCTGCATGATAATTTATCACGAATTATCCGCTGGTATAAAGGACGTGTAACAATTGAAGCACGTAAAATCCAAACCAATTTCACCTGGCAGCCCAGATTTTATGATCATATCATGAAGGATGGCAAATCATTCCAAAATATTGCAGAATATATTTTGAATAATCCATTGAATTGGAGAAACGATCAATCATATCATTCATAATATCTAAGAAAACACAGACATCTATTATGAGGCTCCAGACAATATTGTAAAACAATAGTTTGAATACAATTAAAATTGAGTGGAAAAGGCTGTTGCATAGCCAGACAATAGGATTGGAAGGACGTATGGTTACATCTGATAGAAACTTACGGTTCTTTGGGAAATCATCCATTAGAGAACTTATCGGTTGGTTTTATCCCGAAGAATATCCAATTGTAAATACAAATTCAAATAGTGGTATGAAATTCTTTGGATACAATCTTAAACCATATTAGGAGAAGAGAAATACTATTGAAGTCTAAGGATTCCTAATCGAGCATCTAACAAATCATGATATTTTGTTTTCATTTCGGTAGACAAAAAACTTTTATCAATCAATTGTTTCCATTTAGAAATTGAAGAAGATATTGATTCTAATACTTTATCAATGCTTTTAACGGTTAACTCACATCTCTCTTTTCCAAAGTAGTTAATTAACATGTTACGAGTTAAACGCTTTTTTTTACTTTTCAATGGTAAAGCAATCTCTTCATCTTGTTTTTTATATTCGATTGTTGAATTAACTAAGTCATAACATGGAGTTAATGTTATTTTCTCATCTATATTTATTATGGAAAAGTTTTTCAGATGCATATCTTCATTACCAATCAGAAAGTTAAATATTGTGAGTTTAAACAATTTAATATTCTCAATTGCCGGGAATGTGCAATACTTATTTATTAGCTTAACAACCTTTTCCATACTATAATCATATTTTGTATCTCGACTTAATCCTGCAAGTTGAGCAAAATCTTCAACAGGGATCTTATCATGCTGCCCCTTCCTATCGAATCGTTTTATAAAATATGTAAGTGAGTTGTCTTTTGACCAAACTAAGCCATGTGTTGGAACTTCCAAATCAATTATTTCAGCTAAACGCATAGTCAAATCCTCATTTTCAGGTAACTGTAAAAAGAGGTGATGCTGTGGTTTAAGAATATACCTGCCGCCTTTGTCAACTAAGTCAAACTTCTCATTTTTTATATTTAAAACTACACTTAATTTTGGTTGTACTCCCTGAATTGACATCTTAGCAGCCCGGTTATATGCCTCCTTACGTTGTTCTTCTGCGGAATACTCCAATTCTTTTAGTGTTGACAATCCAGATGCTAATAGTTTTAAACCACTATCACTATAGCGTTTATCTCCACATGGTGTATATGTAATTGGGCATATATTCATTCCACAATTTCTTGTACTGTAACCACTCCAACCAAATCTTCTCCAACTGCTATTAGTTGTGAAAAGAAATCGTTTTTATCAATTTTTTTAATCTTCAATAATCCTTCTAACTGAAACCCTTCTGGTAATAGTCCATCAAAAAAAGGTGGAAATTTATTAAACTTATAAACTTTAACATTCTTGGGCATTGTTCTTGAAATCTCAAGTCCATTATACCCATCAAGGTATTCAAATATATACTCAGTGCCTTGTTTCAATTCACTTAATATTCCTGCTTCAATACCTTGAACAAATATTTTAGCTTTTCTCATCACTAATGATTTGTTGGTTATTCATTAATGGACTTGTTAATTCAATTTTTATATTTAATACTTTCAGAATCTTGCCTAAAGTATTAAGTTGAATGGTTTCTTTGCCTTTTTCAATATCATAAATAACAGTTTTACCCACTCCAGCCATCTCAGCTAATTTTATCCGACTTAATTTAGCTGCTTTACGATGCATTTTTATAATATTTGCTAATTCTTGAGCTTGCATCATTTTTACCTTTATAGCGGTAAATATAGAAGAAATTAAGATAAAAACAAAGCATTTTGCGCTTTTTTACTGTTAAAGCGGTATAAATATATCAAAAGCTATAGAAAAATAGATTAAAACCTTATGTTTTACTGCTATAACGGTAAAAGTAATTAAAAGTAACCCAGAAATAAAAAGTTTACAGACTTAATAATATAAAGCTCCAACCCAAAATAGACGTTTCGGAAAATAATTAATGTTATAATATTGGTAAACAGACCCACGGTTTTTCCGTATTCATCCTCCCCTGTAAAAATGTTGGTATATAGGATCAAAAAAGAGATTCGGTTATTTTGCTAAAATTGTTACATTTTCTTTATTAATATTATTACGTTTTCATAGTGTTACTCTATACCTATAACCAGTAATCACCATAGCATTGATCATGATCGGATACTTGATCATTGCATTAAGGTATATATAACAACTATTGATGATAGCTGTGAGAGAATCACGTATCGATTGATTATATTTATTACATGGATTTAATTGTTGTATGTTTAATTATAAGAAAATCCAAGACGAGGTTTTTGAAGTGTCAAATTAAGTATCTAATTCGAGTGTCTAAAAACAGAAAAACCCTTGAAAATCAAGAGGTTTTGTTTTTTAAGAGCGGTCCGGACGGGATTGCTCATTCTGTTTCACAGAATTCGCGGATTTACCAGCCGTAGCTCAAGCATTGAGCGAAGGCTGGCCCTTCCCCTGCCGGGCAGAGGTATCGCAGAATGATTTCGAGAGGGAACGGATTCGGGTACTGTTGAACCAGGATTAATTCAGGCAACAAATTATATCCATTACGAGAGGAATTCCGAAGGGTAAATTTCTTGAAGTGTATTCTTCGATTATGGTAGCAAGCTCATCCATACACCTGCTCAGCTGATCTTTATCATTTGCATTACACATTATAGAGGACTCTTTTAGCTTACATTTTGCTGAATACTTTTTTCTTTCATCATGCCCTTTAATAGTATGTATAGATGCCACATAAATACGATGCCAGTCCTTATTTACAATTACCAGCATTTTATCTCTGAATTTGAAATTCGGATTTTTGTTTTCCCTATTTTCACCCATAGTAGTTGTATTTTGTTTCCACTGATCTTACGCATCAGACAGAATATGTGTTGTCATTCTTTTATTAACGCTATGTTCACTTTGATTAAATGCATAATTCTAGGGTGTGTTTTCATGAAGATTCAATTTGACCTTCCGGAACCGTAACCATTTATGCAGCAGAAAGTGCATGCCTTTCATTCATTATGGATAAATATTAATAATTATTGGCATTAAACTCCATTTATAAATCATGCTATTTTTGTGGAAGCTTTCACTGTCGCTTATAAATGCAAGCATTCAATGCTCTTTGTAGAAAAACAGGATTGCTCATTCCGCTATTGAGGAATTCGCGGATTTACCAGCCGTAGCTCAAGCATTGAGCGAAGGCTGGCCCTTCCCCTGCCGCTCGCCTTCTCACACCTTAGCGTGATTCGGCGAGTGATATAGGCTACCCTGCCTTCGTGAAATACTTCGGCAGGCAGGCATGCAAAACTTCAAAATCGGTTATAAAGTTTTTTGGTACTGCTGAACAGAGTCAAACGTGTGAAACTATTCAGATGAACCACCCCGTAGGGGTGTAACTATGGTAACCCCGGGTTTCAACCCGGGGTATAGCATACAATAAGCAGATGCGTTTCGACTTACAACCTTTATAGAAGCTCTGACATTCCACGAAACGCAACCATAAAACTAACGATCAAAACACATCCTTTTTGAAGTAATAGGATGGGATTGCTCATCCTGCATTCGCAGAATTCGCGGACCCTTCCCCTGCCGGGGGCTACCTTGCAAAACTTCAACTTAGCGAAGCGATCTCATGAACGAAGTGAATAAAATCCAAAACTGCTGCGCAGTTGTGTCTTTTTTATTTTCCTTTCGCTTATGAATGCGGGCATTCAATGCTTAAGAAAAATAAAAAATCCGATAACAATGTTATCGGATTTTGAAGTTTTGCGGTCTGGACGGGACTGCTATTTACTTTTTTCAACTTAATCTTTCTTTTTTAAGAATATAATAATAGACTGAAAAACATATACTTAATAAATAAACATAATTAACTGGAATAAACATAAAGTAGGTTGAAATAATAAAAAGTGTACGTATATTTGTACGTAGATTTTAGGATTTCAATAAATTACTAATGGAATCATATTAGATTTCAGTTTGATGATAATATATTATCACGTATGAGTTATTCAGTAAATTTCTACCTAGATAACGCTATATCCAAGAAAAACTTGGAGGCTGTTCATAATTCTGGTGATAACGAAGCAAAAAGAAAAATTCTGAAGGAATTTGACTCACAGTCTCTCCAGATTTTTGTTTACCTGCGTTATGCAGGAAAAACCATTAAAGCATATACTGAAAGGCGCTGTACACAAAAGCAGTGGGATTCTAAAAAACAGAGGGTTAATCCTCGGTTTTATAAATCTGGTTCTATTCAGCTTAATAATTATCTAGAAGGTCTAAGTAATATAATATGTAAAACCTATGAGGAAAATCTAAAGAAGAAAATACCTACGACAAAAGAGCAGATAAAAATTATTATTTATCATGCCAACGAGAAGGATGCTATTGGCACAAACCTCCCAACATTTGAAGAGGCTTATAAGGAATTTATCAATGTTTCAAGAATGAATAAGCAGAATAGTACGCTAACAATATATCGTACAACATTGAAGCATCTCCAGAATTTTTCGAAGAATAGAAGTATTCCGCTCCTTTATGACCGAATAGATATTAAGTTTGAAGATAGCCTCCGGGAATATCTTATCACTGAGCAAGAAATGACCAATAATACCATTGCTAAATATTTAAAAACTCTGAAAACATTTTTAAACTATTGTACGGAAAGAGGATATAACCATAGACTGGATTATAAAAAATTTGATTCAAATGAACGAGAGAGGGAAGTGTATGCTCTAAGTTTGGAAGAGTTGATGAATATTTTTAAACATGACTTTAATAGCAAGCGATTGGATAGAGTAAGAGACGTGTTTTGCTTCGCATGTTTTACAGGCTTGCGTTTTAGTGATGTTTCAGGTTTGAGAAGAGAAAATATTATAAGAGGAGAGAGCTTGCATTTTACTGTAAGAAAAACGAAAGAGATAACAATTCTGCCTTTGAATCCTTTTGCCCAAAAAATTCTAGCCAAATACAAAGACGAGAAACTTCCTTTACCAGTAATAAGTTCGCAAAAAACTAACAGTTATCTTAAAGAAATCGGAAGAATATTAGAGATAATAGAGCCAGTCAGAATACTGATGTATCGAGGCCAGGAAAGGATTGAATATTATGTACCGAAACATGAAATATTGACTTTTCATATTGCCCGTAAAACTTTTATTACCAATTCATTGATTCTTGGGATGCATGAAAGAGAGGTAAAAGAGTTCTCAGGTCATAAAAAAGAAGAAAATTTCAGGAAGTATGTTAAGTATGCAGACAACTATAAAAAGAAAGTGATGAACCACGTTTGGAGTGAAGGACATATCTTAAAAGCCCAACAAAAATAGATTTATAATTATGTAATAAGGGATTAACTGAATGAGATTTATTAAAATTCAAGATTACATTTGTTTTACAAAAAAAGAATTAAAATGTCAATAACGGGTAAAGCAAATATCTCTAGTAGTATAAAATAAGATCAAATCATGTAAAATGACAAATAAACCATTAAAAAAAGGTGAACCTCCAAATGATTACGTGTCTAAAACACATGAGTATGATATAGATATTGTCAGTTCATATTACAACATTAAAAGGGTTTTATTTAGCGAAAGCAAGCTTAAGATAAAAATTATTGAAGATGATAAGAAGAAAGAATATCTGAAAGGAATTAGGTACGCTATAATAAGTTATTGTAATAATCATGAGATAGATTTTGATTTTCATTTTAAGCATCATATCCCAATAATAATTCCATCAGACGATAATTATTACATCAATTGTCTGGCTTTAAGTCTTATCTTCTGTGATCTATTTAAGATAAACTCTTTACTGCAATATCAGAAACAAAAATATATTGGGGATGAAAACTTTCTTGATCTTATAGAATTTAGAATATATGAATTGATCAAAAAAAGTCCATTTATCCTTGAAAGAAAAAGACATAAATACATAATGAAGTGGGTGGAATTGGAAAGAATTAAGGAAATACCACAAAATAAAAAAAGTTGTGATCAAAACACTATTGAAGAACAGATCAATCTTGAAAATCGGAAAGAAATTAATATTGATCCTAATGTTATTGAAAAATTAGTGAAAGCATTGTCATTTTACTTTCATGATGAAAATCCTAAAAATTTAGCTAATTGTTTGAAAGGCAAAAAAATTGATAAGAAATTACTTTTTATGAGCAATAGTGTTAAACTCGTAGGACTGTTTTCAAGTTTAAAAGATTCAAATAAAATCCGTGATAAGCAGAGTGAAATAAACAAATGGATTTGCCAAAATTTCTTATATCTTGATAATAACAAAAAAACACATCCATTCAATCAAGATTACGTTAAGAAAATATTGACTGGACAGCAGTCCATTTCCAAAAAATCAAGAATCAAACTGGATGATTGAAGAAAATAATTTTCAAATCTTTACTTTTTTATAGTCCCTTTATAGTCCCTTTATAGTCCCTTTATAGTCCCTTTATAGTCCCTTTCTAGAAAGGTACTTGTAAGTGACCATCTTTATACTATTTATTTATAGCCTTAATTAATTTGTTAAGGTTATGAAAACAATAGTTATTTCAGTAGAGGAGTTCACAGAAATTCTTGAGGATCGTCTCAAAAACTTTTTTTCATCATCAACCCCTGAAAAAGAAGTTAGCAAAGAAGAAGAAATCCTAACAAGGCATGATCTTGCCAAGTTATTTGGAGTTAGTCTTGTTACCATTAATGAATGGTGTAGAAAAGGTATACTAACCCCGCATCATATGAATTCCCGGGTTTATTTTAAAAAATCAGAAGTGATGAAAGCACTTACTTCTTCTAAATTAGGGAGGAGAGGCAGATGAGAACTACACAATATAATCAAACTATTTTATATGGTTTGTCCATATTGGAAGGACTCATTGAAGACCTTACAAATAATATAAAATTGTTAGAGCAAAGCCGTGATTTTAATACTAAAAGTTATAAAATCAAAAAAAACAGAGTGTTAGTTAGTAAACTCCTCGAAGCATACGATTCACTAGCTTTTTTAAAAATGTATGATGTATGGGTTCAAGTGGAGCAGATAATGAATACCGTTGAGGCCAATGACAAGCAAATTTCAGGCTTTTTAATTCGTCTTAGGTTCAAGTCAGAAGGTAATGATTTTGCTCTGATTAACATCTCTTAATTGATTCCAACTTATGAATGAGATATTAAAAGACTTTCCGGTGCATGTATTCCCTGAATTGATACAAGAGTATATAACAACTGCACATAAAACTTTGAGTTTTCCACTGGATTATCTCGGGGCCGGTGTACTTTTTACTACATCCCTGCTCATTGGCAATACAATAAAGCTGAAAATTAAAAACGGATGGATGGAAACTCCCATTCTGTATATTGCTATTGTTGGAAAACCAGGTACTAATAAAAGTCATTCGTTAAGTTTCACCTTGAGTCCAATATTCCGAAAAGAAAGAGAATACCAAAAAACTTACCAGAAGGAAATGGAACAATACACTGCATTAAGTGACGAAGAAAAGAAAAAAAAGCCAGAACCTATCCAAAAACAACTCCTTATTAATGATATCACGCCTGAAACAATCAACCAGGTACATATTAATAATCCCAAAGGTATTGGTTATTTCAGGGATGAACTAATTGCCTGGCTTAATGACTTCAACCGGTATCATAAAGGTTCAGAAGAACAATTCTGGATTTCAGCATTCAGCAATAAGCCTATTCGAATTAACAGAGTGAATAAACCTACTTTAATTATCGAAAGCCCTTTTATACCAGTGTTAGGTTCAATACAACCCTCACTATTGCCTCAACTGTTTGCAGATAAAAGAACATCTAGTGGTTTTACCGATAGAATTTTGTTCGTATTTCCTGATCAATTGGATAAACCATACTGGCAGGAGGCTGAAATGGAACAAGAACTGATCGAACAATTCGATAATATAATGAGTCGCTTTTTTGAATTAGATTTAAAAACGGATAAGTATGATAACAACAGCCAAGCTGACGAAATATCTATTTGCGAGGAAGCTAAAGAAATTTTTACGTCATGGTATAATCGAAATGTGGACGAATTTAATCATCCCAATACTCCTTTGGAAATGGCAGGTGTTATATCCAAGAGCGATATTCTTTGTGGGCGATTGTGTTTAATTTTACAAGCACTACATAACATTACTAATAATGAGAGCATAGGGGATATAGAGGAAGAAGCAGTTAATGGAGCCATTCAATTAATCGAATATTTCAAATATCAGGCAAAGAAGACCTATAAATACGCGAAAGAAAACAGACTTCAATTATTGAATGGTGATAGACTTAATTTTTATAATCATCTCCCTATGACTTTCAATAGAGACCAAGCAAATAAAACAGCACAATTACTAGACATCCATTTAAAAACTGCCGAAAAGCATTTGGAATATTTTTTAAAAAAGGAGTTTCTTAAAAAGCAAAGTCACAATTTGTATCTTAAACACAATACTTAGGAAGTATAGGAATTGTAGGAAATTCTCTATCAAATCCTTAGCTTCCTATAAATCCTAAAAGCATAATTATTTCAAAAAGATATAAACCTCCCGTAATAATTTAAATTCATTCAAATTCAATCTACATTAATTTGAGTTGATGTAAAAACAATGCGAATAAATTTCGATCAATTTAGATTAATATAGATTAACATATTGAAAATCAACCAATTTTCATGAGAAATATGTTGTATTTTTAATAAAAAGCTAATTATAATGCAGCACACAGATCCTTTAACCGGAGAAACATTTATTCCACATAGAACAAACCAACGGTTTGCTTCACGAAAGAACCAGGTTCGCTTCAATAATATGAATGCAGCAAAAAAGCGTAAGTCAAAAGCCCAATTCGATAGAATATTGGATAAAAACCGAAATATTCTTAAAGCGGTTTTAGGAAATAAAAAGGAAACAAGTCTAAGCAAAGAATATTTATTAGGGGCGGGCTTTCATTTTGGTTATCTAACTCATAATGTAAAAAATGGAGATACAATTTATAATTGTATATATGATTATTGTTATACACGCCTGGATAAGGATCGTTATAAAATTATTCAAAATGCGACAAATAATTGAGTGTTCAAACTTGGGAATTGTAAAAGACATTCCTGCAGACTTCATACAATTGCAGGAACAAAACGATATTTTGCAGCAATCTATTATCATTCAAAGAGTAATAATATTTTCTATGTGTATTGTAATCGGAGTAGTAATCTTCTCTAAAGTAATCAGTAATGTGCAAAAGGATCATAAAAGAAAAAAATAGAACATAGTTCGAATAGAATATAATATTATTTATAAAAAATGGAGAGTTTAAAGTATATACTTTTGAAAATTTACTTTGTAGGTTTAATCAATATTACCCCAAGGTATATCATCATCAGGATTCAATCCAAAAACATCCTGAATCCAGTCAGCATCATAAAACTGACCATCTAATGCATTATAAGCACTCTCAACACCCCAATCATTATAATTTAGGTCACCATATGTAGATCTAGTTTCTAAGGAATTAATATAGTTTTCTCTAGTTACCTTTGATTCTTTCTCCATTAATTCTTTAATTCCAAATCCTGAATATCTTAAGTTTAGAGATTTAAGAACGGTTTCATCTTTTCGGCAAATATCGCCTGACCATATTCTCTCTCCTTTTTTAAAATATTCCGGAGCAATATATGAACCAAGTAAAATATGAAATTCATCAGGATCAAATTTTGTTAATGAGGCTAAACTTGTTTTTTTGATATAAACTCCTTTTTTATAACTTGTATAAAAAAAGATTTTTCCATCTTCAGGAAGATCATGTATATGTCCCCAACCACTTACTTCATAAATTATTTCATATGGTTTGATTTTATCTTTATTTTTCTCTTTCATTCCATGATATGTCCCAGATAAGGTTATCCAAAAATCTTTAACAATTAGGTTGTTTTTATTGCAAATTCTTCCATCAAACAACTCTTCACCTTTCCTGTAAAATACGACTCTCATTGTAGAACCAATAAGAATTTCTACTTCAGTTATTTTTATGGCAGTTGCTTCGTAAACTTGTAAAGGAGTTAAATAGCATATATTCTCAATATCCTTTAACTTAAATCCAACTTTCTGCTTCCCATTATGTATTATAACAATAACATCAAGTATTTCTTTATGCCTCATTTCTTTCATATGAATTTAAACCTGTTCTAATCAATCTAATACTATATTGCAAGTTACAAATTTTGTTATGATGATTAATAGCGTTTTTATATTGTATAGAATAGTTTGTCAACAATTGAAATGTTACCATTCACCAATAAAAGGATATGCTTCATCCTACTAATGAGCTAAATCATCAATTAAATTATTGACAGGTAGCAATTTATTTATATATTTACTTCGCTCATCTTTCCAAATCAAAAAATAGGAAGAAGGAGTTTCGAGGCTCGATACATCAAGAAATGTACCGAGCCTTGCGGTTTAATAGATGTCCGGCAACTTATTCTCTATCTTTCTTTTGATATCTTTCTCTCCCCAAGGTTTGTTGAGATAATAAGCAGAAAGTAAAAAATAATCCATTTTACTTCGCTGCACCTCAAGAACAATAACATACTTTTTAGGTTTATTATAAATATAAGTATGCGTGACATCTCTTCTTTGCTTTTGATCTCTCTCTTTGAGACTGAAAATTTCTATACCATCTGCTTTATTTTCATCGATATGATATTTTATCCAATGTAATCTACAAGATCGATCTGTTTCGAAGATATTTCTAGATTTATAAACTCGTCCTCTTTTATTTTTCAATTCTTCAGTTTCATGAGTCAAATGCTTAAATAAAGCTTCCATTGTTGAAATACCATCAATATTTTTTGTAGGACGTATTGGATGATTCCGGAAACTAAAATCTAAATTTTCTAAAATATCCCTATCAAATATTCCTTTTAATGATCTAATTCTTTCGTAACTATTGAGATGATTTAATTCCAATAATTCAGGATACTTTTTTAGCAAGTTAAATGGCATAACGAATTACTTTAACTCGATGAAAAACAAATTGAATTTCTCAGCATCTTTTGGGGTTGATCTAACCAAACTTAGTTTACTATGAGACTGAATTTTTTCAATAATCTTTTTTTTAGCAATCACTTTATTCTCTTTACTTAAATGATAGTTTATAGCACCCATAATAAGATCTGTTAATTGCATTAATGTACTTTCATATGATTTGATAAACTGAATATTCCTTACTGCATGGGTATTTTCAAGTATATCAGATAAACGTCTTAATTTACCCTGACTACGTGTATCTTTAATGTCGAGATATATATTATAGGCATTCTCAGCATTTAACTTATGGTACAATAGTTGATAATACATTTTGAAATAGAAATCATCATATGTGAATCCTTCCCGTGTTTCATCTATCTCCTTTTTTTTAACAATTACAGCCCTGAAAGTCAGATCTGTAGCAAAAAAATATTCTATCAGCTCTGTGTAAAAGGGGTATTTTGATTTTGAAACATTTGACCATTTAATTTCTCCTTGAAAAAAATGCTGCTTTTTAAGCATCTTTATATGTTCCTTATGTTGTTTTAGTTGATTGTATGCACAACTTATATAAGATATAAGCATATAAGGTTTTCCATCGTTTTGAAGGTGGGTGCTTTCGTCGCAGTATATATTATAAGTTTTCTTTGCCATAAACGAATATTGTATTCCTATATATAGAAATCAGACTACATTTCCTCTGTAAATTTAGAATTTTCTTTAAGTAAGTCTAATCATACAAACTATTTCTTACTTTTATGTTGTAGGATCTCATATTACAAAATTTTGTTAGATGGCAAAAAACAATAACAACTCAGAAGAAACTTTAGAAAAACAACTTTGGAAGGCAGCCGACAAACTTCGCAAAAATATTGATGCTGCTGAATACAAGCATGTTGTATTGGGATTGATTTTCTTAAAATACATCTCCGATGCGTTTGAAGAATTATACGCACGCTTAAAAGCCGAAGAAGAACAGGGAGCCGACTCTGAAGACAAAGACGAATACAAAGCCGAGAATGTTTTCTTTGTGCCACAGGATGCACGGTGGAATTATCTTTTATCGAAAGCCAAACAGCCCGATATTGGCAAATTCGTTGATGATGCCATGGATGCTATTGAAAAGGAGAATGTTTCTTTAAAAGGTGTTTTACCAAAAGTATATGCCCGACAAAATCTAGATCCAACAAGTTTAGGTGAACTCATTGACTTGGTGGGCAACATCGCCCTTGGTGATACCAAAGCACGAAGCGCTGATATACTGGGGCATGTATTTGAATATTTCTTAGGCGAGTTTGCCCTTGACGAAGGTAAGAAGGGCGGACAGTTCTACACTCCAAGAAGCGTTGTTGAATTACTGGTTGAAATGTTAGAACCATACCAGGGTCGAGTTTTTGACCCATGTTGTGGCTCAGGAGGTATGTTTGTGCATTCCGAGAAATTTGTGTCCGAACACCAAGGAAAAGTGAATGATATATCTATTTACGGACAAGAAAGTAACCAAACTACCTGGCGTTTGTGCAAGATGAACCTTGCCATTCGTGGTATTGACAGCTCACAAGTAAAATGGAACAACGAAGGCTCTTTTCTGAACGATGCCCACAAAGACCTGAAATCTGATTATATTATAGCCAATCCTCCATTTAATGTAAGCGACTGGGGCGGTGACCTGATGCGGAAAGACGGACGCTGGCAATACGGTATACCACCTATTGGCAATGCCAACTTTGCATGGATGCAGCATTTTATTTACCACCTCTGCCCAACAGGACAAGCAGGTGTTGTGTTGGCAAAAGGATCATTGACCTCAAAAACCAGTGGTGAGGGTGAAATACGAAAAGCCTTGGTTGAAAATGGATTGATTGACTGCATTGTAAACCTGCCTGCCAAACTATTTTTAAATACTCAAATTCCAGCAGCATTATGGTTCTTAAGTCGTGATCGAAAAAACGGTAAATTCCGCAACCGTAGCAACGAAATTCTGTTTATTGATGCCCGTAACCTTGGCCATTTAATCAACCGCCGTACACGTGAACTTTCACAAGAGGACATTCAAAAAATTGCTGAAACCTACCATAATTGGAGAAACGTCATTGCGAGCGAAGCGAAGCAATCTGGTCAATACGAAGATATTCCGGGCTTCTGTGCCTCCGTTCCTATTGTAAAAGTAAAAGAACTTGATTACGTACTAACCCCAGGGCGTTACGTTGGCTTACCCGATGATGAAGGCGACTTTAATTTTAACGAGCGTTTTACTGCCCTGAAAGCCGAACTGGAAGAACAGCTAAAAGAGGAAGCACGCCTGAACGAAATCATTTCCGCTAACCTTTCAAAAATTAAAACAAATGAGCATTAAACCTACTATTAATATAGACATGTGGTGGAAAGCTATATTGATTCTTGGTGTTCTTACATCTGCATGTGCATTAATGTTTAATACTGGTTTTATTGAAAACAAACATCTGTTTGGTTTTGGATTGGGAATGATTTTCATTGGCATTGCTCAATGGATGGCATGGAAAACTATGTCTCAATTTATTGCTGGCGGTATCTTATCCACAAAAGTAATTAAACATAATCCCGTAAGTATTATAATACTCATTATTGGAATAGGCCTGATAGGTTTATTTGGCTTCTTAATTATAAAAGATTTGATATGAGTGAGTGGAAAGAATTTTATATTGAAGATTTTGCAGAAGTACTGAATCACATGAGAGTACCATTAAGTTCCACAGACCGAAATAAAAGAAAAGGGAACTTTCCTTATTATGGTGCTTCTGGCATTATTGATTCAGTTGATGATTATCTTTTTGATGGTGAGCATGTTTTAGTTTCAGAAGATGGAGAGAACTTGAGGTCTCGAAAAACGCCGATTGCATTCCTAGCAAATGACAAATTTTGGGTTAATAATCACGTACACATCTTGAAAGGTAAAAAAGATTTTTACAATAAATTGATTGTATATTATTTTGTCAATTTGGATTTAAATCCTTTTATCACAGGGGCTGTTCAACCAAAACTTAACAAGGCATCATTATTATCCATTCCCATGTTTTTGCCTGAGGACGAGGGTGAACAACGCTCCATCGCCTCCATCCTCTCCAGCCTCGACGATAAAATAGATATGCTTCACCGCCAAAACGCCACCCTCGAAAAAATGGCCGAAACACTTTTTAGACAGTGGTTTGTGGAGGAGGCGAAGGATGATTGGGAGGAAGGGACATTAGATAATGTTTTATCAGTAAAAGGAGGCTCAACTCCAAGTACCAAAATTGCACATTTTTGGGATGGTGATATACATTGGACTTCACCTCGTGATATTACCAAATTGAATGGAATCTTTCTTTTTGAAACTGAAAGAAAAATAACCGAAGAAGGCCTAAAAAAAATTAGTTCTGGATTATTACCCAACGGAACATTATTAATGTCATCAAGGGCTCCTGTTGGTGTCTTAGCATTTGCTGAGGTTCCTTTAGCAATAAATCAAGGTTATATCGCCATACTTAACGACAAAGGTTTCTCGAAGGAGTTTATTTACCTGTGGCTCAAAATAAATATGGAATATGTTCAAAGCCATGCAAATGGTTCTACATTTCTGGAAATTAGCAAATCAGCTTTTCGGTCTTTACAAATAGTTATGCCTCCAAAAGAATTAAGAACAGTATTTCAAAAAAATGTAAAACCATTTTTTGATAAAATAAGAACAAATACCACCCAAGTCCGCACTCTTAAAAAAATGCGCGATACAATTTTACCTAAGTTAATGAGTGGGGAGGTAAAGGTGGAAACTTAAAAGAAAATTATGGCAACAACCGTTATTGATAAGAACGAAACACGAGTCCCCTTTTTCGGAGACAGAATGAATTTTGTAACCGGCTTAGATCCTCTGGGATTGCAAAATCCCTCCGCCCAGGCATACTCTTTTATGTTACCAGGATTAAACAATGTTACCGGACGAATTCGCAGCTATTGTTTCTACTGCTGGTTACTGGAAGAGTATGCAAAACGAATTAAATCTACCGATCCTAAAGAGCAAAAGAGATTCATGCGAAAAGCAGAATACATCATTGCTTTGTTATCGGTCCAGAATGAGATACCCGGTATTTCAGGAACTAATTATGCGACTAACCGGCTTCGAGAAAACTTTACAGAATTCGATTTAAAAAAAGGTATTTATAATCCCGATGGTTCAACAACTAATACCTATTGGCAGTATGGCTTTGGTATTTTTGGACAATATTATGTAGGTCCCATGCGTCAAATAGGCTTGTTAGATGTTCCAGTAAATGTGAAAGGTGAGCCTTTGGGCATTTACAGAAGAACCCTAAAACAGGAAGAATTGAAGGTAAGTGGGATCGACCTGGCTCATGCATTTGCTGAAAATATTTCAGATGAAAATAAATCACTTCTTCTGGGGTGTATTGAAAAAGATCAGGTCACTCTTCAACAACTTGAAGAACTTGCAGAAGATTTCAATCTGGCAGAAATACCAGAGAATACAAAAGAGGCTGAATTGTTGATTGAAATGCTGATGCAGGTGGACGAACCCCTGATCAAAACGGAGGAGCCCACTACTATGAGAAAAGAAACCCTGCTCCATTTACTTCGTTATCAGAAAGAACAGAACAAAGCGTTAGAGCAACGAGATTTTACGATGTATGCGTATTCTCAGGCAGGAAGATATAGTAAGGAGATTGACAATTGTCTTACAGGGTGGTATTATTATCAGTTTAATGAATATTGGCAATTAGCATGTACAGCCATTTTTAATGGATTGCTGGATTTTCTGGAAGAAAAAGTCGGACCTGGTTGGACTCTTCAGTTCGGTTTTCTTAATGATTGCAAGGATGCAGTAGTTAATTTACTTCAGGAGAAATATACTATAAACACCAAACAAAAAACTATCAATCATTTAATTGATTTAATTGAAGAATCGGAAGTGGATTTGTATGAAGCAATAACTGCTAGTAGAGGAGATGAAAGGATGTTCTATGCCCTACTTCTGATACTTAAATTATACCCAAATAACAAGCCGAATCTGTTCTCTTTACTGGAATATACTAATAAAAATGGAATTGGCGGGAACGATGATATCGTTGCCTGGTATCTTGATTTTGATAGTAAATGTAAACTAACAATTGATGATTTTATCCTGGAATTTATGCTTAATAATATCATTAATCGCCACCAATTCGTTGCCTATCGAAAGATGGGAGGAGGTTCACAATCAACCCAAAAGTTTATCATTGAAGAAAATCATCTCCGGCGGATCGGAAATTTCGATCCGTCTTTTACTAGTCCGAGAGTAGGTCGTTTAATTGGGTTTCTTAGAGATCTGAAGATTATTACTGAAGATAATATTCTAAGCAAGTCAGGTAATGAATTATTAAACCGTTATGTAAAATGATTATTCAAAGACAAAACATATTTGGTTTAATAGGCAAAAATAAGAGTAAATACTCCTCGTGCATTATTACAAGTTATTCCATCGATTTTACCTTTTTTGAAGAAAGGGCAATGTCGATTCTCCGTGCTGCTGATATAAAAAACATCAACCTGTTTATTGATGGGAAATACCTGGACAATCATTTTGAAAATGATATTGGAGCAGGTTTTAAATCCCACCGAACCTATAGTCTTAATCCGATATATGAATCAGGCGTATTTCATCCTAAAATAATACTGCTTACCGGGCCAAAGCATGGATTATTGATTATTGGGTCCGGAAATCTTACATCTTCCGGTATAAGTACCAACGATGAAATTTGGGGAGCATTTCATCTTAACTCAATCGATAGTAAAAACGCTTCCATATTTGCTTCTGTTTGGAATTACTTGCAACAATATTTAATTCAATCCAATGGCTATAATTCGCAGAAATTAGCCTGGATTTCACAATATTCGCCCTGGATAAAGGATCTGCCAGGCTTACTGACCAATGAATTTATTAAGATAAATAATTGGTTGGAGGTTTGTTTTATTGGGAATACAAAAGTTAGCTCACATTATCAAATAATTAGGAGTAGGCTTCCAGGAGAAAAGATAAAAAAGCTAACAATTATCGCCCCCTATTTTGATGAGAAGGGAGAAGCCCTGAAACTTTTTCTCCAAGATTATAAAATAAATAAAACAGTTTGCATCACAGATTGTGAATTTGGTTTATTGCCAACAGCCTTGAGTAAAGAGATATCTGAGTCTATTAATTTTTATGATTGGAAAAAATGCTTGGATGATTTTGATGTTAGATATAATCGATTGCACGCTAAAATATTTCATTTTGAATACGAAAATGGATGGGAATATTTATTATTAGGCAGTGCAAATGCTACATTAAGCGCATGGGGGACACAAGATTCTCTGGCCAGAAACAGTGAAGCCGGGATTCTGCTACGCAGAAAATCATCCAATACTTTTTTGCAGCAGCTTGGGATTAGTACAAAAAAGGCCGTTCCATTTGATTTGAAAAAGATAAAAAAGAAGATTACTCAAGTAGGAGCTGAAATCACTCCATCCCAATTCAAGTACAAAATTATTTTTGCAGAAATAAATGGCGATAATCTAGATGTATATCTCAAAGAAGCACTTGAGAAAAATTGTGAACTCACAATCATTAACTCCAATGGTGTTGAAGTAGAGCGAATAAAAATTCCTGCCTCACAAAAAACTATCCGGCTCGAATTAAAAAAGACTGTTGAAACTTTTAAAGTATTTATTTCAGAGGGCAGTGTTCGCATTTCAAATTATACTTTGATCCATAATGTTATCCTGCAATCAAAATGTAATCCCGATTCCCGTAATGCTGAACTTCAACAAATAATAGAATCGTTTGGCAATGATCCGGAAAATGATAAGTACATTGAGCTGTTGCGGCACGTGGATTATAATTGGGTCGATGAAGAATTTTTAGAGGAAAAAACCACCAGAGTTGGAGCTAAGAAGAGTAAGGATTTAGAACTTGAAGAAAACAAGCAATATGATAAACTTACTGAGCAGGAATATAACAATCTCAATTCATTACAGTCAAAAGCTCAGGAAGTACTGAACAATCCCAGTGTCCAGATTGCTGATATTCTCCATCTGATTTCAAAGGGTTTAAATACTACAAAAAATGTTCAGGATAATCCTGAAGAGGTTTTTGCAGGACAATGCGAAGAAGAACAAACGGGAGAGGGCGATGATGTGTTGCAGGTAAAGAAAAAACAAGAAAATGGAGAACTGATAAGAAACGCTATTTATAATCATTTGGATAAGGTTGCCAGATTTTACTCACGTGAGTTGGAATTTTTTTATAGTAGTGGAATTTTTAAGGATACATCAAAACGGTCTCTTTCTATCAGAGACTTATCAAATATATCGATCTCACTGGATCTCATTGACTTATTTTATGGAAAAAAATATTCATTTAAGCGCACGGAGTTTGTGATTAACTTCAATAAACAACATGCTGAAAAGATTGAGCGGATTGAAAAAGAATATAGATTGAAGCGATTGGAAAAGACTAATATCGATCATAAAAGCTGGGTATACTATGAGATTGAACCTTCACTCTTTAATAAGCTCCAGGAAAGTTTGAGCGAAATTGACAAGAATTTATTAGTCCCCCAAGAGGAATATACAATTAATACCTACTATGAGGATTATTTATTACCGGGAGCTTATAATTCGGAGACGAAATATGGTTTGAAATACTATCTTATTGAATTACTGGGCTCATACTTAATTTGTTCCAATAGCAACGCCGGTTTCAGGCATTACGACTACGATTTTCTTAATGATAAATCAATAGAATTTCGAAGGAAAATCTTCAAATTGGCCTCTTTCCTTTGTCTTAATATATTATGGAGTGAATCAGAACTCAATACCCGTAATATTCTTTTATTGGACATTTTAAATTTTATTAATCCTGATCTTTTTGCTTTAGAGGATATTTCCAAGGTAGATGAGTCTCTTGTAGATTATGATAAGCAGTGTAATTATAAATGTGAGAGTTTTGACAATAATAAACAGTTTTATTTACAAACCCTTTTGCCAGCATTTATTGATTGGCACAAGAAATTCGTATTTGAAAAAACTGAATTGTTGGAAAGTATTTCTCATAATGTAATTGGGAAAATTATATTCAATAGTAATATTGGATTTACTTATTTAAAAAATCGAGGAGATGGGTTTCTTCTTATAGAAAAGCCAGGGATTGCCTGGAATTACTCGGTAAATGGTAATATTCTCAGGATTACATATCCACAGCAAAAAATAATTGTATTCTAAAATGACTCGTATCACTGAAAATAGCGTCGAAGAATTTTCAATTGAGTTATTGGACAAACTCGGTTATGAATACATCTATGCACCCAATATTGCCCCCGATGGCGAAACGCCTGAACGAGAAACCTACGAGCAGGTTTTATTGTTAAGTCGTTTGCAAAATGCCGTTAAACGTATCAACAAAACCATTCCGCCCGGTGCGCAAGCCGAAGCCATTAAAGAAATACAGCGTATTGCTTCTCCTGAATTGCTGGCAAACAACGAAACGTTACATCGTTATTTAACAGAAGGTATACCTGTATCAAAACGAGTAGATGGCGATGACCGGGGCGACCGTGTTTGGCTTATCGACTTTAAAAACCCTTATAACAATGATTTTGTGGTTGCCAATCAGTTTACCGTGGTTGAGAACAATAATAACAAACGTCCCGATGTAATTTTGTTTATAAACGGCATACCATTGGTAGTTATCGAGCTGAAAAACCCTGCTGATGAAAATGCAACCATTCACTCGGCCTTTAAACAAATAGAAACCTATAAAACCATTATTCCAAGCCTTTTTACTTACAACGGTTTTGTCGTTATTTCCGATGGTTTGGAAGCCAAAGCTGGTTCCATTTCAGCAGGATTTAGCCGTTTTATGGCTTGGAAATCGGCCGACGGCAAAGCCGAAACATCGCATCTGGTTAGCCAGTTGGAAACGCTCATTTTAGGAATGCTTAATAAAGAAACATTGATTGACTTAATCCGTCATTTCATTGTTTTTGAAAAATCGAAACGCGAAGATGCCGAAACAGGCATTGTAACTATCACTACCGTTAAAAAACTTGCAGCATATCATCAGTATTATGCTGTGAATCGTGCCGTGGAGTCAACTTTAAGGGCATCGGATTTTACAGTAGTGCAAGAAACACCTTTGAGCATGGTCATGGAATCACCCGAAAGTTACGGTGTAGCAGGTGTAAAAAGTCAGCCTGTTGGCGACCGAAAGGGCGGTGTGGTTTGGCATACACAAGGTAGTGGCAAGTCGCTTTCAATGGTTTTCTATACAGGTAAAATTGTATTGGCAATGGATAATCCAACCATTGTGGTTATTACCGACCGAAACGATTTAGACGACCAGCTTTTTGATACTTTTGCAGCTTCAAAACAACTCTTGCGTCAGGAACCTGTGCAGGCTGAAGATAGAAATCACTTAAAAGAATTGCTGAAAGTTGCATCAGGTGGTGTAGTATTTACAACCATTCAAAAATTTCAACCTGAAGAAGGAAATGTATACGAATTACTATCCGATCGTGAAAATATTGTAGTAATTGCTGATGAAGCACACCGCACCCAATACGGTTTCAGAGCCAAGACCATTGATGCAAAAGATGAAAACGGTTTAGTTATCGGGAAGAAAACTGTATACGGTTTTGCCAAGTATGTGCGTGATGCGCTGCCAAAAGCAACCTACCTGGGATTCACAGGAACACCAATTGAAAGTACCGATGTAAATACTCCGGCCGTATTTGGCAACTATGTTGATATTTACGATATAGCCATGGCGGTTGAAGATGGTGCAACAGTGCGCATATATTATGAAAGTCGCCTGGCCAAAGTGAATTTAAGTGAAGAAGGAAAAAAACTTGTTCAGGAACTCGATGAAGAACTTAATCAGGAGGATTTAACCACCACACAAAAGGCAAAAGCAAAATGGACGCAATTGGAGGCCTTAATTGGCAGTGAAAGCAGAATCAAGAATGTAGCAAAAGATATTATTACCCACTTTGAACAAAGGCAGGAAGTATTTAATGGCAAAGGCATGATAGTGACCATGAGCCGCCGCATTGCAGCAGAACTATACGATTCAATTATCGAACTCAAGCCAAACTGGCATTCCGAAGATCTGAAAAAAGGAGGTGTCAAAGTGGTTATGACTTCTTCTTCGACCGATGGACCTAAAATATCAAGACATCATACCACAAAGGAACAACGAAGATCTTTAGCAGAAAGGATGAAAGATCCGGAAGATGAATTGAAATTGGTCATCGTACGCGATATGTGGTTAACTGGTTTTGACGTTCCCTGCTTGCACACCATGTATATCGACAAACCCATGAAAGGCCATAACCTTATGCAAGCAATAGCAAGGGTTAACAGGGTGTACAAAGATAAACCAGGGGGCTTAATCGTAGATTATTTGGGAATTGCATCTGATTTAAAAAAGGCCCTCACCTTTTATTCTGATTCTGGTGGAAAAGGAGATCCAACCCTTTTACAGGAACAAGCTGTTCAGTTAATGCTCGAAAAACTGGAAGTTGTTTCTCAAATGTTTCATGGCTTTGCTTATGAAGAATATTTTGAAGCAGACACATCAAAGAAGTTATCCTTGATTCTTTCAGCTGAAGAACATATCTTAAAAATTGAGGATGGTAAAAAGAGGTATATCAACGAAGTAATAGCTTTATCCAAGGCTTTTGCTATTGCTATCCCCCATGAGCAAGCCATGGATGTTAAAGAAGAGGTGTCTTTTTTCCAGGCGGTAAAAGCGAGGCTATCTAAATTTGATATTACAGGAAAAGGGAAAACAGATGAAGAAATTGAAACCACCATTCGTCAGGTTATCGATAAAGCATTGGTAACGGAACAGGTTATAGATGTTTTCGATGCGGCTGGATTAAAGAAACCTGATATTTCCATCCTTTCCGAAGAGTTCTTATTAGAATTGAAGGGAATGGAGCATAAAAACATAGCCCTTGAAGTTTTAAGAAAACTTTTAAACGATGAAATAAAATTGAGGGCCAAACTCAATCTGGTCAAAAGCAAAACGTTGATGGAAATGCTTGAGAATGCTATCAAAAAGTACCATAACAAAATACTCACTGCAGCTGAAGTTATCGAAGATTTAATAAATCTGAGCAGGGATATTGTGGATATGGACAATGAAGCAGAATCGTTGGGCTTATCCGATTTTGAATATGCATTTTACACTGCAGTAGCTGATAATAAGAGTGCCAGAGAATTAATGCAAAAGGATAAACTAAGGGAATTGGCAATTGTATTAACAGAAACGATTAAGCAAAATGTATCAATTGACTGGACAATCAAAGAAAGTGTAAAAGCCAAATTGAAAGTTGCTGTAAAAAGACTATTAAGGAAGTATGGTTATCCACCAGATATGCAAAAACTCGCAACTGAAACGGTATTGAAACAGGCGGAATTGATTGCGAATGAGTTAACAAATAATTAAGCCAAATATGAGTAATGCTTGTAATTTTTGCCTTTTAAAAGTTACTTCCTTTTTTAAGCCCTTATATTATGGCCGCTATTTTTATTTCAGATAAGCTAGGGTAGTTAGTTTAAAATATAATTTTGATTATGAATAAGTCGATCATAACAATCCCGCTTTATTATACTGAAGAATCGGATTATGACAAAAAATGGGAAGAAAGATTTCGTAGAATTTGGACTCCACCTTCTAGAAAATATTCTGAGGAAGAAATAAATGAGAAAAGAATGTTTTACTCATTCCATGAACCAAAATGCCACAGGTTTAATGATATTCTTGGGTATGCTGAATTAGTATTAGATGCTCAGGATATACTGATCTATTATCATCTAAATGGCGATAGACAAAAGAAATACAATCCTAAGTCGAATGAAAATTCCCATAAAACCCTCTTAAACAGAAATAGAATTTATCTTTCTATAACCCATAGCGTGGTTGGAGGGAGTTTTAAAAAACATACAAATGGAGCTATCAGGAACGCTATTGAACATTCACTTGAAGAAATTGAAAAACAATGTTTAATATGGAAAATATACGTCAATTTAATTGACATTCGAACAAAATCTAATTTCTTTGATTTTAAAGCATATTTCAACCATATGAAATGGTTTGATTCAGTAGAAAACGAATTCTAACTCTTAATCAAAAATTAGAATAACCTAGAAAACTACTGTCCCAAAAAACGAACGAAAACCTGGTATTTTAATAAATATACCAGTCACACAAAACCTATAATATTATAGATGAGTATGATATCTGTGAATATTTTGAAACCAAAGGAACAATATGCAATTTTTTAGTACTAGAGAAATTGCTTTTCTTATCTGGGGGGCCATATCACTCTTTTGGGTCTTTATTAATCCCAAAATAAGACCATCAGCCATTAATGTTATTAGATCATTTTTTGCTAGGCCAATTTTACTTTCATTTGCCGTGATTATTTCTTACGTCATTATTATCATCTTCATATTAAAGAACTTAGGACTATTTGAAAATAGTCAACTAAAAGATACTTTTATTTGGACAATATCGGTTGCAGCAGCCTCTTTAGTAAATATAAATTCAATCTCAAATGATAAAAACTACTTTAAAGATGCGATTATTAAAAATCTTATTGCTTTAATCGGAATTGAGTTCATCCTTTCATATTACACATTCAATTTAATATTTGAGCTTTTAATTATTCCGATTGCTGTCTTAATAGGTGGAATGCAAGCAATAGCAGAAACAGATAATAAATACAGCCTGATAAAAACCAATTTCAATCGGGTAGTAGTTGTCTTCGGATTAGTCGCATTTTTCCATGCAATTTATAAACTCATTACCGGATTTGACGAATTTATTTCATCAGGAGCTTTAAAAAGTATCTATTATCCGGTTTTATTAACCTTTTTATATTTTCCGTTTATATTTTTCGTTTCCTTATACATAGAATATCAGCATTCATTCCGTCGAATAAAGTTCTCTTTAAGAAATACGAGCCTTTTACGTTACACAAAAATCAAAGCCCTCCTTGACTTCAACTTTCGAAAAAAACAACTAAAAAGGTGGAGCAATAGCCTTGGACATTTCACCCTTGAAACAAAAGAAGATGTAATCGCTTCGTTCCAAAGAATCAAGAATGCGATAAAATCTGAAAAAAAGGCTAATCAAATAACTCTTATTTCAAGTGATGGTTGGAATCCCTATATCGCAAAAGATTTTTTAAAAGATAATGGTCTGATTTCAGGATATTATAGTCCTTGTAGTGATGATGAATGGTATTCATGTACTCCTTATCTTAAACTTGGAGATGAATTCAATTCTAATAATCTGGCATATTATACTGATGGAAAAAGAAAGACTGCAAAGATTTTAAAACTTGTGCTTAATGTAAATAATCCTGATGAAGCAGAGGATGATATTGAATTATTCTTATTCACAACTGAAAATCTATATACCAAAGCACTCAAGCATGATTTTCCTGATCAATACAAAAGGGCAATTCTGACAGAACATAATCTACAAGAATCATTAGAAGATAATATTGTAGTCTCGTTCATTAAAAACAAATGGCAAAGTATCAATGGAGGCTATGAATATAAATTTATTATTGAAAACACAGTGACATAATAGAAGATGTAGCCTTCTCCCGAGAAAGTGACTTACAAAACTCAACTTTTCATATCACGGAAACGTCAGACTGTCTTAAAACCTATAAAAATTGTTTTTATATTTGGATGGCTATCTGTAGATTATACTAACTATTGAGATCTGAGTGAGTTAAAATTAGTTTTTAGACAAACTGACGTTGGCTGTAATTAATTAAAATGGATAAATTGGTCGAATATACTAAAACTCAATTTGAATCTCGATTCACTAAAACATCAGAATGTGTAAAACATATTGATGAACTCAAGAAACTTAATTTATTTGAGATCACAGATAAAGAATTAAAAACAAAAATTAACAACTGCTTTAATATTATTCCATTCACTTCTGCTTTGATTCCTGCAGGCTCAGAATTGTTTAGAGCTCGTCTAAATATAAACGATAATCCTTTTACAAGTGTTGAGGATATTTATGCTCCACCTGCTGATAAAATTAAAAAAAATGGAAGAGCTAATAAGGCAGGTGAAAGAATCTTTTACTGTGCATCTAACTTTAAACTAGCTGCCTTTGAAGTGCTCAAAGACCTTAAACATTCTTTTAACCCAAAATCTAAAGTTGCTTCACTTACTATAGGGATATGGAAGATAAAAGTTGATTTGCATGTTTCAAACATCACTTATAGTGAAAAATTACACTCGCTTAGAGAAGATATTTTGCTAGCTTTCAATGAAACTCAAAAAACGTTGCATGATAATGGAAATCTTAGTGATGATATATTGACTTCAAATAAAATGATATTAGAGTATTTTGCAGAAGAATTTATAAAGGATAATATAAAAGATGAATCTGATTATAAAGTTTGCAATTATTATGTAAGTGCATTAAAAACGTCAAGTAAATTAATCGCCCCTCAATATAGCTCTGACAAGTTTGATGGTATTAATTATCCAAGCGTTGCTATGAAATATAAAGGTGATAACCAAGCTCTGTTTATAGAATCCGCTGATTTAAAACTTGAGATAGTAAATGCAATTCAAGTTTTATGTGGAAATCTTGACTTTGAGAAGGGAGATTATACAGCAGGGATCCTTCATGAAGCTGATTCAATCATCAATGGCGAAATCACATGGAAAAATGAGATTTATAAACCATGATAAAACTAACGCCAGCACTCTTCTAAGGAAAAACTTATTTTTAATAAATAAAGTCTCACAAAACGCAAGATTAATTAAAATGTACCATTACTCATTCAGACAATTACAATTTCTAATTGTTAGTCATTATTAATCATATCATGAAGTGAGCATATTTTTTTCAAATCAACAAGAAATTGATTCGAAAATAAAACTTTTAAGGGTCACACCTTATGAGATAATCCGGATTAAATTCCGGGTTTTTCTTTTTCGTGACTTCCTTGTGACCTCTAAATACCAGGTTAAGAAAGGATGACTTACTTATTGCAGATAGTCTCGACAGGTTAGGAAGAACATCGAAAGAATTGATTAACTTGCTTCAACATTTTAAGGGAAACGGTATACAATTTAAGAGCCTGAAAGAAGGGCTATTTGACACAACAACCCCTATGGGTGAAGCCGTCTTTCAGATCGTGGCCATTCTCAAAGTCATGGAAGTTGAAGTCTTAAGAGAGCGGACCATGGATGGCCTGAAAGCAGCCAGGGCAAGAGGTCGTAATGGAGGAAGAAAAAAAGGCAGTTATAATAAACAAAGAGCCGTTGCTGTAGCAGCACTGTATAAACAGGAAATACCTATTTCTGAAATCATGCAGATAACAAGTATAAAAAGTAAGGCTACTTTGTATGAATATTTGAGAAGGGAGGGGGTTTTTGGAGTAGGAGTTTCCAGCGAATAACAGTACTATTTAAGCATGTTCACAAAAGCATTAAAGGATTAGCAAATAAAAAGTCATTAATAATAAATAACCTTTATTCTATGGAAAGCCATGTAAATAATCCAAAAAAAAGGACCTTGGCAGATGATCCCCAATATTTCGGAGCATTCCTGAATATGGCAAGGCATAATGTGTTCTTAATTATTAATCACATTATCGGACATTTCCCTAATCAAAAACCTATTAAGGATGATGACCAAATTGCAAATGAACCTTTGAATTTTATTGTAAACAGAAATAAATATTCCGCATCCGATACCCAGAAACTTTTCGATTTATTGCAAAAATTTATGCCGGTTGTAAAAGTTTTTAATCCCGAAGCGCTTCCTAAAAATGAGAGAAGTGCAGACAGTATTGATTTTGATGGTTTTTTTGAAATAATTAATAAATGCTTTAAAGAATTAAATCATTTCAGGAATGATTATTTACATTATTACTCAGTAGATAATAAGGATGAAAGAAAAATCTCGATTGATGAAGATTTGGCAGGTTTTTTAAGTACGGGCTTCCAGAGGGCTGTTGAATATACAATGAACAGGTTTAAAGACACATTTGAGGAAAAAGATTTTGAAATAGCCAAAGAAAAGATAATAGTGACCGAAGATAATGTGATTACACCAGATGGATTGGTTTTCTTTTGCTGTTTGTTTTTAGACCGTGAATATGCATTCCAGTTTATTAACCGTGTTGTAGGTTTTAAAGGCACTCAACACAAAGTGTTCTTGGCAACACGGGCAGTTTTTTCGGCTTATTGTGTAAAGCTTCCATATGAAAAATTAATAAGCGACGACCCTCGTCAGGCATTTTTGCTCGATATGCTAAATGAATTAAACCGTTGCCCCGATGAACTCTTCAGATGCCTCGGCAATGAAGGTAAAAAACAGTTTCAGCCCAATTTGGATGTTTTGGAGAAATTGGAAATTGAAAATTTTGATGAGTATATACAAAACATTACAACGAAAAAAAGATATAGAGACCGTTTTCCGTATTTCGCCATGAAATATTTTGATATGAATAATTGTTTTGAAAAATTGCGGTTTCACATTAATCTTGGTAAATACCATGTTACAGAATATGAAAAGTCATTCAATAATTCAACGGAAGATAGGGTTATTATTGAAAACGTGAAAACCTTCGGTAAGCTGGAAGAATATGCCCTGCCTGAAGAAGAAAAGGAAAAACTTATTAAGAAAATTGAAGACAAAATAAACCTTGTTACATCGAAAAATTCATTTTTCGAACAATTTTCACCACACTACCATATTGAAAAAAATAAAATAGGGCTTCAATTTAAAAGCGATGTGCCTGAAATTAAAAAGTACATTGGGAAAAAACTATATAATAAACCGGGAATCCCAAACATAACGCAAATCCCCTATCTGATAAAATCTGACAGCAATACATCAAGAATTAACCTCAAACTTAACAAAGCGCATCCGGATGCTTTTCTAAGTATCCATCAGCTTCCAAAAATGGTTTTGATTGAACTTTTGGAGAAAGGCTCATCGGAAAAGATTATCAAGGAATTTATCAATAACTCGTTTCCAAAAATACTTGAAAGTGAAATCATTAAGGACGTCAAGAAACAATTGAATATTGAAAAACCTTTTTATAAAAAATTCCAGGGAAAGTCAAAAAATGCATATACCTCAGAGGCTTTGGAAATACTTGCAGAACGTAAAGAAAGGCTTAACGAATTGTTAAAGCCTTACAAGCTCGATACGAAACAAATTCCTACCAGGTTAATAAATTATTTTCTGGATATTAAAGAAGTAAGCCAAAACCTTTCAATAAAAAATGTAATAAAGAATCATGTAGAAGATATTAAAAACAGATTGAAGGACATTAATAAAAACAAATCACCAAGAATCGGAGAAATGGCAACTTTTCTTGCAAAAGATATTGTTGACATGATGATCGATGAAAACCAGAAGAAAAAATTCACTTCGTTTTATTATGACAAACTACAAAGAAGCATAGCCCTTTTTCCTTCGGCAGAAGATGGCAAGATCGTTTTTATTAATATTTGCAGCAAAGAGTTTGACTTATTTAATAAAGAAATGGGGCATCCCTTTTTACAGGATATCAGGATCAGTGATTTTTACAAAACTTTTGATTTGTATAAGGCATATCTTGAATTAAAAATACAATGGGTTAAAAGAGTCTTCTATTCAGAAAAAATCAATAAAAAAAAGAGTAGACTTGAAACGTATATTTCGATTCCTGAAAATCAGCATTCAATTCCATTTTCTTTCTGGAACCTGCAGAAAGAACAATCCTCTTTCGAAGAATGGCTGGGCAACATAAAAGGTGAAAAAGAGAGCCGGCAAAAACCTGTTGATTTACCGGTAAATTTGTTTGATAATAAAGCAGAAGATCTATTAAAGTCAAAACTCCGTGAAAAGAACATTGTATATGGTGAATCTGATCGTTTTGCAAGACTTCTTGAGCTCTACTTTGAAAAAGATATCCAGCCTTTCTATAAAAACAAACGGGAATATAATATATATGAAGAAATTATACCGTTTGAACTCCAGGATAATGTAAAATTTAAAGATCTGTTTTATAATAAGGCATTGGAAATATATAATAAAAAAACTATTGAAAGAAAAGAGGAAAATGATGCAATTAAGATAAGAAACAAGAGTAAAAAGTATAACAAAGAAAAAACAAAACCGCCTCTTAAGTTTGATGATATTTTAAACGTTTTTAATAATGCCATAACCGAAAATGAAAAACTGTTGCGCTTTTACCAGGTTAAAGACAGGTTGATGCTGAAAATGTGCGAAAACCTTATTGAATGCGACGAACCTTTAAATTTTAAATTGGAAGAAATATACCCTGGTTCAGAGATAAGCCCGCTTGAAATTGAATCAGAAATAACCCAAAAAGTAACGGGCGAATTAAGTTTTGATGAGAAAGGGAACAGAATTAACCTAGATTCAAAGGTAAAAATTGATAAAACCGTTACCGCAACAAGAAAAAGAAAAGATTTCGGTGTATTCAAGAAATTTATTCATGACAAACGCTTGCCTGAATTGTTCGAATATTTCGATGAGCAACAAATACCTTACGAAACACTTAAAATAGAGTTGGCCGATTATAACTTTGCTAAAGAACTTATTTTGGACAAAACCTTCGAACTTGAAAAAAGAGTAATCTATTGTTTTAACGATGAATTTCTGGACTGGTATAAAACTATAATGGAAAGTGATATTCATAATATTCAATTCAAGTACTACCTTGATTTTTTGAAAAGCAAAAATATCATGAAGCCTGATGAATATGATTTCTTAAAAGTTGTAAGAAATACTTTTTCGCATAACCAATTCCCGCCAAAAGCAGTAATGGAAAGATTCATTCCTATAAATAAATCTAATGGAAAAATATCTGGTCAGGTCTATGAAAAATACAATGAAAAAATTGAGAATGTTTTGTGCCAATTTGTATGAAACAAAGCAAATTTTTATAACTTTTTTATGAAAAATATCTGTTACAACCCCCGTGAATATTGCAAAAATTTATTTATTAATTATTATGGAGTTGTAACTGCCTTAATTTTGTAGGGTAAACACAACTTTTGATTTGTTTTTGTAAAGATGTTTTCAGTTGTAACTGCCTTAATTTTGTAGGGTAAACACAACATATCAGTGATATTGATGAATTTAAAAGAAAGTTGTAACTGCCTTAATTTTGTAGGGTAAACACAACCAACTCTATTTAATTATTTCTTCACTTCCAGTTGTAACTGCCTTAATTTTGTAGGGTAAACACAACGATTTACTTGTTTTGGGTAATTGTAGGGTTGTTGTAACTGCCTTAATTTTGTAGGGTAAACACAACAGACATCCCGAATTCAATCATATTGCTAAAGTTGTAACTGCCTTAATTTTGTAGGGTAAACACAACGTTGCATTGTTATT
>Ga0307432_1000376_pt1 | contig 35609 bp, 27 predicted proteins | sample SalMarWE160150MG_FD_202158 | JGI IMG/M metagenome (GOLD analysis project Ga0307432, IMG submission 202158) | Salt marsh sediment microbial communities from the Plum Island Ecosystem LTER, Massachusetts, United States - WE1603-150 | ecosystem: Environmental > Aquatic > Marine > Intertidal zone >...
AGCCTGTTTTTGTCTTACACTTCTTCATCGGGGTTCCTCCTTCTTTTAGAAGATTTTCGCACTGGGATTTTCCCAGCAGGAACCCCTCTCTTCAAATTTCAACGATTAACCGGACATGCTCTTCCTCGCCGCAGCCGCGACGCCCGTTCTGGGCATCACCAACCTGAATCCTTGACATTTCGCACGGGCGAAACTCGTCTGGAATCGCTACGCGACACGCGTAATGTCAAGGGCAACCCGCCAGTCCTCGGAAAACACCCTTCCAAGGCCCCGGAGAACCCGATGTAGTGACAAACTCGAAATCAGCCTCTTATTCTACAAGGACTTACGAGCGAAACTGACAAACATGGGCTACATCCTCCATGTCAAGAAGAACCAGGACATGCTCCATGATCGGATCAAGGAAACTTTCGACGAACTGACCGCCAGTCCGATTCGAGGCGTGCCGTATTCGTTCCACAAGGACGTCGACGCCGGGCACGTCTGGTGTTGCTCCGGTGGAGATCTGGTACGCTACACACCAACACATGACCGGTCGAGCGAAATGTGGTATGCTAGCCGCTGGAGTGTATGTGCCTTGGCAAGACCGTGGGAAACACGTCGGCGCTAATAGGGCGCAATCGGGCTACAGGTACCGGTGGTCAATCACACGATGCACGGATTCGTGCAAGGAGGAGTTACGATGAGTATGAAAGTTTGGCAGATTGGAATCCTCGTTCTGGGACTTACCTTTGTAAGCGCGGCCATCGCAGGCGAGACCGTCGAGGAGGTGGGCAAGAAAATCGCCGCGGCGTCGGAGAAGCTCAACTCGTTCAGCACGAAGATCAAGACGGTCACCGAAATGAAGCAGGAAGGCTTCTCTATGGTCAGCACAACCAACGGCATGACCGAGATGCTTCGCAAGGGTGACGATTTTCTGTTGCGCACCGAGACTAAGGGCATCACGGAGACCAACGTCGGCGGTATTACAACTAAGCAAGAGTCGTCCATGCTGTTGATTAATGACGGATCGTACACGTACACGGTCTCCGAATTGGCGGGGACGAAGTCAGCCTACAAGACCAAGATGGAGAAGTCGGACGCGGATCCCTTCAAGGTCTGGCGAGACACCGCCGAACTAAAGGTTCTCCCTGATTCATCCCTGGACGGTCGCGCCGTGTGGGTGATCGAGGCAACGCCGAAAGGTGGCGCCCAAATGGGCCAGGGGAAGACCGTCATCTGCTACGACAAGGATAGCGGCCAGATGATCAAGATGGTCACTCACACGCCCGAGGGGAAACCGATGACCGCAATGACCTGCACTGATATCAAGGTCAACGAGAAGATCAGCCCCGATCGCTTCGTTTTCAAGGCACCGCCGGGTGTCGAGGTGCAAGAAAGGTAGAAGTGACTTTCTGGGGTGTGCATCGTGCGCATGACGTTGCACAACGGGTAGACGACCTCTGAGAATCCGGCTGCGTTCCGAATACCGCGTTAAGTGGATCGCGCCGGTCTTCAAGGATTTCCAGGAAACCAGCGGGCGACTTCGGGCTCTTGAGTTCAAAGATAGGACCGCTCTAACCGAGACCGAGCGACATTTGGTCAGAAGGCGCAAGCGGGTGCCGGCGAATGCGCCGGTACCCGCACTTGACGGGATATACAAGCTGGAACTCGAGCCGCGCATATCCGTCGAAGCGCCGCGGCTGAAGCGTATGGCACTCGTACGCCGAGCCGAACTACATTCTCTCTCTCTCTCTCTTTTTTTTGTCCCCAACGATCCATACTTCGACAAGCAATGGGCCCAGCACAACATCGGCCAGGCATATCCTCTCCCTGGTGGTGGAACCGACACCGCCACACCCGCGCGCTGCGTCAGCGTTTCCGCCGCGACCCCGATGCATACCTACGCCAGCTCGAAGCCCCTTTTGTTCAAGCGAACTTTGCCGCCGTAGTTTTTTCTATTTCGTTCCGCCGTCAAGCGTTCTTCGGTGTTATAATAGGGGAGGCTGGTGGTACACCATTAAGCGGCTTCCGCAACCGGCGGCCGGAGGTTGGTGCGTCGAGCACGGCCTGTGCTGCAAGCACGAGTTGACCAACACTCCGCCGATGGGGTTCTCTCTCGCGCGTCACTCGGAGAAGCAGTATGCGCATTTCCACAGGTGGTCGCATTCAAAGAGACAACACCGATCGCAGGGCTTTTCACGACGTTAGAACGAACTCGGATTTCGTGTGTCGCGCGACCCCCCTTTTTCCCCCCTTGCCAAGGGGGGATGGAAGGGGGGTTCCTCTCCAGCATACTCGAAGATTCGCAAGACAGACGGCTGTTGCCTGGCGATTATCCTGTGCCGTGACAATGCTGACGGGACACCTTGCGCTCGGGCAATCTGTTCTTTACGTGGATGTCAACGCCGCAGGCCCGGCCCAGGATGGTACGAGTTGGTGCAGCGCATACACAACGCTGCAGGATGCTCTGGCGGACGCATGGGAGTCCGCAGGACTGGTGACCGAAGTCCGCGTGGCGGATGGAACCTACAGGCCTGATCAAGGTCTGAACGTGACGCCGGGCGATCGTGGAGCATCGTTCCAGCTCGTAAACGGTGTCACCCTTCGCGGTGGCTATGCCGGCTGCGGTGCACCCGACCCCGATGCTCGTGACATCACGTTGTATGAAACGATCCTCAGCGGCGATCTGACCGGCGATGATGCGCCGGTAGGGAATCCTGCTGATCTTCTTACGGAGCCCACCCGCGCCGAGAACAGCTATCGCGTCTTCTATCATCCCAGAGGTCTGAACCTGGACAAGACGGCCGTCCTCGACGGCTTCACGATCACCGGCGGCAATGCCGACAGCACATACACACACAGGTACGGCGGCGGGATGTACAACAACGACAGCAGCAGCCCGACTGTGACAAACTGTGTGTTCAGCGGGAACTCAGCCAGCTATTGCGGCGGCGCGATGTACAACTTTTCCAGCAGCCCCGTGGTCACGGACTCCACGTTCATAGGAAACTCAGCAGATGGACGGGGTGGTGGGATGCTCAACGAAAACGGCAGCCCGACCGTGATGAACTGCAAGTTCAGCGGGAACTCAGCCGGCAAAGACGGCGGAGGGATGTACAACTGGTACTTCAGCAGACCGACGGTGACGAGCTGCACGTTCATTGGGAATCGTGCCACGCAGTCTGGTGGCGGCGGAATGCTCAACTACTTAGCCAGTCCCAAAGTTGCGGACACTGAGTTCAGCGGGAACTCAGCCGGCGAAGACGGCGGAGGGATGAACAACTCCTACAGCAACCCGACGGTGACGAACTGCACATTCGGTGCAAACTCAGCCGTACACGGCGGCGGGATGTACAACGACTCCTGCATCAGCCCGACGGTGACCAACTGTACGTTCAGCGGGAACTTGGCCACAGACGACGGCGGTGGGATGTACAACTCCTACAGCAACCCGGTGGTGATGAACTGCATCTTCAGTGGTAACAAGGGCAGTGGGATGTACAACTATGACGACAGCAGTCCGACAGTGACAGAATGCACATTCAGCGGGAACTCCGGAGGGGGAATGCGCAACAGCTACAAAAGTAATCCACAGGTGACGAACTGCACGTTCAGCGGCAACTCGGCCAGCTTCGGCGGCGGGATGTACAACAAAGATGACAGCAACCCGACTGTTACACACTGTCTGTTCAGCGGAAACTCGGCAGCCGTAATGGGCGGTGGAATGTACAACGAGTCGAGCAGACCAGTCTTAAGGCACTGTACGTTCATGGGCAACTGGGCCAGTACGGATGACATCGGAGACGATAGTCAGAGTGCCTATGCGCCATCAGCGAGGTGCCTCGCGCTGCGAGGCGGTGGCGCAGTAGTCAACATATTTGGCCGCCCGACATTTATTCACTGTACGTTCAGCGGGAATGCGACTGATTATTATGGCGGTGGACTCTACAACCGGTCCTTCGACTCAACTGTGACAGACTGCACATTCAGTGGGAACTCAGCAGCGCTTGGTGGCGGCATGCTCAACTACGCCGCCAGCCTGACGGTGAGGGGCTGCACATTCAGTGGAAACTCGGCCGAATACGATGGGGGTGGGATGTACAACAGGTACGGCAGCCCGACGGTGAGCAACTGCACATTCAGTGGGAACACGGCCGATTCCTCCGGCGGCGGGATACACAACAGCTACAGTGACCCGACGGTGAGCAACTGCACGTTCAGCGGCAACTCGGCCGAATACCACGGTGCCGGGATGGACAACTATTATAGCGACCCGACGGTGACTAACTGCATATTCTGGGATGGCGGAGATGAGATATGGAGGAGCAACGAGTTGACCACCAAGGTGTCGTATAGCGATGTCCAGGATAACGAGCCCAATGATGGAATCGTGTACCCCGGCACCGGCAACATCGACACAGACCCGCTGTTTACCGATCCCGGCTACTGGGACGACAGTGGGAAACCGGATGACCCGGACGACGATGTCTGGGTCGATGGCGACTATCACCTGCAAATGGGCTCACCGTGCATCAACGCCGGCGACAACTCGGCCGTGCCGACCGATATAGCGACCGACTTCGAGGGCGATGAGCGTATCCAGCAGTGCCGGGTTGACATGGGCGTAGACGAAACGCCGTATTACGTGAGCGACTGCAACGATAATGGCACGGCCGATGTATGCGACATCACCAGCGGCACGAGCGGCGACTGTAACGACAACGACGTTCCTGACGAATGCGACGTCCTTGGTGGCCACGATTGCTGTGAGTCGAGCCAGATGTCCGGGTGCAGTAATCCGGCCATCCGCAACTGTGTCTGCGCAGTCGACCCATACTGCTGTGACGTGGCGTGGGACCGGGTTTGCGTCGAGGAGGTTTCTGACGAAGGATGCTTCGACTGTGGGTATGACAACGACTGCAATAATAATGACACCCCGAACGACTGCGACCTCGAGAACTACACCAGCTTCGACTGCAACGTAAACGGCGTTCCGGATGAATGTGACGTGATGGAAAACGGAGACTACAACACAAACGGAGGTGTCGAGCTTGCCGATCACAGGTGGCTGGTGGACTGCCTCAGTGGACCGGGACAGACGCCGGCTCCCCCCGCGCCGGAATGTGTCGATGCCTGCCTGGTTGCCTTCGACTTTGATGACGATCAAGACATCGACCTTACGGATCTTGCAGAGTTTCAACTGGTTTTCACCGACATGCGTTGTGACACAGACATGGACTGCGATGACGGTACCTTCTGTAACGGAACCGAGACATGCGACACCGACGTCAATATGTGTCAGGCGGGGACCAGGCCTTGTGGCACGTTCGAGGTCTGCGACGAGGAAGCCCGTGCCTGTCTGCCCGATAGCGATGGCGACGGGATTGTCGATGATGAAGACAAGTGCCCCGGATTCGATGACGCGATGGATGCAGACGGAGACGGCGTCCCGGACGGGTGTGACAACTGCCCAAACGATCCCAACGAGGGCCAATACGATTCCGACGAAGACTACGTGGGCGACGTCTGCGACGAATGCCCGGGGTACGACGATGGTGCGGACTCCGACGGCGATGGCGTTGCGGATGGATGTGACAACTGCCCAACTGCAGCGAATCCCGACCAAGTCGATAGCGACACTGATGGCGTGGGCGACGCGTGCGACCAATGCCCCGACACGGAGCCGGGTACCCGTGTCGATGAGGCGGGCTGCCCACTACCTCCAGGATCATGGCTTTCGACGCAGTCAATGCTTCCGTACGTCGCTGAGACGATCCAGTACACGGAGCCTGAATCCTATATGCTCGGGATTGGAGGCAACCTCATTGTGGCACACCTTACGCTGGACGTGGCCTCCATCGAGGCTGCCCTTGGGGCGACGGTTACGGTTCACACGACGGAAGTGCCGCTGGGCGTGGAAACCACGATATATGAAGCCACAAGCATAGCTCAGGAGATGTATGTCCAGACGCTGACCATAACGAGCTTCAGCCTCGGGATCAGCAGTGTAACGAACACAGCAACGTGGACGTTTGATTACACGCTGAGAGACACCATCACCGATGTGTTCGGGACAGCGATGTTCAGTCGACACTTCTCGGGTACACAAACTGGGAACATCAGCACCGAGCGTGACCTGATTACCTGGGAAAGCGTGGATGGAACCCTCCAGGTGTGCAACAGCTACGGCGGATGCGGACCGGCCACTCCGCTCGATGATCCCGTCGACCCAGTATTCACGTTCGGCACGTGGACCAAAGTGCATTAGACTGAGCATCCTGATGAAGGGTTCGTGACAGTTCGACGGACGGGAACGACCCGTAGGGCAGGTCGTTGTTGCGCGCCAGCAACCGTAGCGGCCGGCGTCTCGCCGGCCGAGGCTAGCGACGGCCTGCGAGGACGCAGGCCGCTACAATTGCCACAATGACTCGGCAGGTGAACCTCTCGGCGTGGCCGGGAGAACCACCTGCCCTACGAATGCGCGTCCCATCAAGAAAAGTGCGCTCTGTCGTCCGATGCCTGGCAATCCGAGGTAACTTCTCGCGTGCTGCGTGTCCGCTCCTTGACAGTCGCGGTTCTGATCAGAAGTGCAGCTTACTGTTGGGATTCGTATTGCGTCTTGGTTCCCCACCCTTCACCTGTGGTGAAGAATGGGGCAAACACGTGTCATCGAAGTGGGTGAGGCGTGTGCGTGCCATGAGGCCAGAGCCGGGCATATGGTCAGGGCCCGTCCAGCCCGTGTCGCACATTAAGCTATCGCAAATTACGCGATCGACGTGAGCCGATGATGCACGCGGCAAAGGCCGCCAGGATCAGCGTCGACGGCTCCGGAATGACGGCCACCCACCCTTCCTCATAGCCATACCGGGCGGGATTCGTACCCGCTGAAGACCAGCGCCTTGCCACGGCGCACTTTCGTAAAAGTAGCTTGCACGGCGCCATCGACCATCATATCCTGAGAAACGGCAATTTTACGGCGGCTGCATGGAGGGACATGGCCATTCGAAAGAGGGCAGGTCACGCCAGGTTCAGGTGGTTGTGGGCGTGGGCGTGGTGATGGCCAACGGTTTCCACCAACTTTCGACGCAATACTGAAATGGGGTCCAAGCGGCGTGGGTTGGCGTTACTTCGTCTGGGAGATGACCTGCTTTTCCTTGGCGATCAGGATTTCGAGCAGTTTCTCCCGGGTCTCAGCCTGGAGCAGCAGGTCGATCGTCCCATCGTCAAGGATGCGCATCAAACGGGCCAGCACGCACAGGTGATAGCGGTCGGTGTGACAGCAGATCAGGAAAAACAGCCGGGTAAGCTCCTGTCCCCGAGCGCCGAAGGCAATGCTGCCGGAAAGACGAGCCGCACAGATCAACGGCTCCGCCGACACGTAAGGCATCGGCTGTCTCGGGTGCGGAATGGCCACGCCGTTGGGAAGGGCCGTGGAGCAGAGCGACTCACGCTGCTCAACAGCCTCCAGCAGGCCCTCCGCGTCATACAGTAATCCGGTGCGGTCGGCCAATTTCACCAACTCCCGCAGCACCGAGGGCCTCGTCCTGGCCGCCAACGCCACATCGACGCCATCCAGGCCGATCAGATCAGTCACCACCATTCCCGCGTCGTCTACGTCTTCACAGGTCGCCCCGCTCATCGAGCCTTCGAGTGCAATGAGCCTCTCCTCACCAAGTGTGTGCATCTCCTGCTGGAGCCACTCGGTCACACGGGCACGGTTGAAACGCCATTGACCACCGACCTTGTGCCCTGGGAGCTTGCCGCGGTCGGCCAGGCGGCGCACATCACGCACGTCCATGGCCACGTGTTTGGCGAACTCCTCCAGACTCATGCTCTTGTACGGCATAGGATGTCCGAATCCCCGGCGTCTTTCTTAACTCGATACTTGCCGTTTGGTGTTCCTGATTCCCCCATCATTATAATCGGCTTTACTACATAAGGGCATAGCCCAACCACAGGGTAACAACCAGTAATGGATTCAGGTCTGATCAGGCGCGGACGACCGGTCGGAGCGTCGGTCGATGCCAAGGCATCGCGTTGCATGCACCTGGCTGGATTCGTGAGACCGCCTGCGGGCTCGGGACGGCGATTGCGTCAGTTCGCGGCGATACCGTTACTTTCCGGGTGTCAGATAGAGTCGCATCCGGTCAAAATCGAACGTCAGCGCATACGGTTTGAAGAATCCATGTGAGATAATCCCACCGATGCGAAAGCCGTGGCTGTATTCCGACGACGGAGGGAAAGCGCCAAACATGCCGGTCACGTTCTGCCGCTTTGCATCGCCAAGCGACAGCTCCTTAACCGTGAACGGCGTAACCGTGACGGGTCCACCACCACCCATACCCTGGAAGGAAGGTAAACCAGTCAGGTCAATACCGGCCGCCTTGATCGTGGACTCCGGACACAGGAACCCACCGCCCGCCAGGCCGGTGTCAGCGAAAAACAAGCACGGGTCGGCGTCGTTCACTTGCCCCCAGGCCACCATAAAATGCATCCTGGCCATCCAGAACGGGACTACGTGAGCCTTCTGAGATTCTGCTTCCCGTTCGAAGTCCGCCAGCATCTTGTCGGTCTTGCGACGGAGCGTGAGCTGTTCGTTGGGATAATCAAGTGTTGACAAGAAATGATATAAGAGCGCTGTACCGATGATACCACTAATGCGTTCACCACCTGCTGCAAACGGCAACTGGCGTGTCGGCTTTAGGACCACCGGAACGTTTCTTATCTCGAACTCTCCAAGTCGAATGGACTCGATCTTCCCATGGTAAACGGTTGCCTTCTTACCACCCGCAAACGTGCCCTCCGTCGAGCCAAATCGCGGAACCCCGAGACTATCGGCGTACTCCAGATCGAGAAACAACGTCGCCGCCCCGGTGTCGATGAGCAGGTAGATCTCATCCCCGTTGTTCACACGCGCGCGGACGATGGGGAGAGGGTCGGTCTGTACAAATTTCACTTGGGTCGTGTCAGCATCACCGACTATTTTGTAGAGCATCTGCTCCTTGAAGCTTGCTAGCTTGTCTGCGACAGCCTGTTTGCCGGTCTCGCGGAACAACCGCTCGGCTCGTGGGAAGTCGTCCTGGCGGTAGTAAACCTCCGCCAAGAGGGAATTTGGGCGGTCATCGTCCGGACTAAGCTTCACGGCCCGCTCGAGGTGTTGCTCAGCTTCCTTAAATCGGTTGCCCAGCAGGGCAATCTCACCCAACCGGAGCGTGGCCTGGCGGTTCACGGCGTCACCGGCCAACGCAGCCTTGTACTCCTTCTCCGCCTCGGCAAAGTGGCCTTGTCGGAACAGGTCATCGCCCCGTTTGACGAACTCTTCTGCTCCCTCGCTTGCCGCTCCAAGCGTCGGAACAAACAATAAGATCAGCGCGACCAGGGTTGATATCTCTCGATCGAGTCGCTTCATCGGTTTGTACTCCACGGTAGTTGTATGAGATTAAGCTTGGACATTTCTACCATTTAAGGACCTACATCCGTTGAGCCACACACGCAGGACGCCGCAGGCAGATAGTATGCTTCAGAAAATGAATATTTCCTAATAAAAAATCTTGAAATATTCTATTACTTGCGTACGCTGAATCCAATGAGCACACGCCGCAAGACATATGTTTTGAGGCGGCCGGAGCAGCTTGGTGCCCTCGGTTCGCCCGTGCGCTGCCGGATTGCGGAGGCCCTCTCAGCCCACGGCCCGAGTACAGTACGGCAGCTTGCAGCGCGGTTAGAACGCAAGCCGGAATCCCTTTATTACCATGTCCAAGCATTAATCGATGTCGGTCTGGTCGTACACCATTCAAACCGGAAGGTGAACCGACGTAGCGAGGCTGTATACAGGCTGATCGCGCCTCGGTTAATCGTCGATCGAAAACAAACATCTCGTGCCTACAAGGAGGCTATATGTCGCTCTTGCGACACGCTTCTTCGACTGGCGGGGCGCGATCACCACGCGGGAGTTGAACGTGGAGACTTGACCCTCGAGGGTCCACTCCGAAGCCTGATGATCCGCCGGTGCAGCTCGAGGCTGACCAAAGGCGGACTCGCTAAGGTCAACCGGCTCTTGGATCGTGTCGTTGCGTTGTTCGCAGAGCAGGACGATGCCGAGTCGAGCGACACTTACGCGGTAACCATGGTGCTCAGTCGGATCTCCGCAGACACGGAACGGTAACGTGGCGAGTTGCCGCTCCTCTTGACGCGGCTGCGCCCTGAGGCCAGACCGACGGTTTTGCTACACCAGATTCGGAACGCTACGGAAAATCGTGCTTCACCAACCGGCGGCACAATGCATGGCAGCAAAAACGCGCATTCATACATGACGTGGTGCTGACGAACGTTGCGCGATGTCAGCTCTAGAAGTGTTCCAAGGGCGTAATCTGAAGGGACGTGCCCGCCTCGAGGCCGTAGACCTCCGCCCACTCCTGCTCCAAACACACGGGCAAATCCATGCCTTGCGTCGCAATCGCCTCACGCAACTCCGCGATTAGCGCCCGGACCGATTGCCACTGAGCACGCGACATCGGTTGGTGTGGCTTCCAACAAGCGACCTGGACTCTCACCGCGCGCGGCTGTTCGTCGAAAGAGTGCTGGTATGACCAACCGGATGCGCGGGTCGGTCGGCCCTCAAGATCAACGTGAAAATGGTACGTCGAATGATAGGCGGTCGCCGTCAGATATGCCGCGGAACCAGCCGATGCGGGGCCCGCGAGTATCTCGATCTTACGCCATTGAGCCTCACGAATGACGACGTCCGCGGTTACAAGCGACCGGGCCTGACGAAGCACCGTCTCGAGCGGAGGTGCCTCTGCGCGGATCGCCGGAGAGGGATCGATCCAACCAAGCAACGCCGACGTGCCCGTCATGGCTCCGACCAGGCACACTAGCATTTTGAACATCCGTGTTCGCTGGTTCATAAGCCCGTAGGGAAACCGCCGCCTTCCAACGCGCCATCGCCGCGCATAAAAAGGAACGATCTGCGCCCGGAACCCTCAGCCCAAAAATCGACCGTTCAATCGTCTATCGCTAACCGTTTGTGGTTGACCACTGATGGCTGACAGCGGATCACTTTCTACACGATTCATCGGTTCAAAGCAAAGGAATACTTTCGGGATTCTCTCAGCGCTCAGACGACCTTCGCTCAATCCGAATGCGTGTACATTCATCGCCGAATGCTGACCGCTGGGAATGGATCACTACTTGCCGCAATAGTCGATGATCCGGGCAATCTCCCGGCGAAGCTCGGACCTGGGAACGATACGGTCCACGAACCCGTGCTCCTGCATGAACTCAGCCCGTTGGAAACCTTCGGGCAGTTCGGCGTTGATCGTGTTCGAGATGACCCGCGGACCCGCGAACCCGATCATCGCTTTGGGTTCCGCCAGGATGACGTCACCGAGACTGGCGAAGCTGGCGGCGACTCCGGCCGTCGTCGGATCCGTAGCCACGACGACGTACAGACCACCGGCCTCATCCAAACGCGCCACCGCCGCGGCAGTCTTCGCCATCTGCACCAGCGACACCATCCCCTCCTGCATCCGCGCCCCGCCTGAGGTTGTCACCATCACCAACGGCAGATTCTCCTCGATCGCCCGCTCGATGGCCCGGGTCACCTTCTCACCGACGACCGCTCCCATCGACGCCATGATGAAGCTCGGATTCATAGCGCCGAGGATCACTGCGCGCCCGCGGATAAACGCACGCCCGACGACTATGGCGTCAGGCTCACCCGTCTTGCCACGCTCGCGCTTAAGGCGGTCCTTGTAAGGCATCCGATCCTTGAACTTCAACGGGTCCGTGGAGCGAAGATCCGCGTCGAACTCCTCAAACGTGCCCGGATCGACAAGCTGTTCGATACGTGTTCGAGCCTCAATCCGACGGTGATGGCCGCACTCGGGGCACACGTACAACGCCTCAGCCACCTCCTTCTCATACAGCATATGCCCGCAGCTCTCGCAACGGCTCCACAGACCCGCGGGAACGCCCACCTTCTCCTGTGCCATGATTATCACCTATCGTTCGCCGCCGGATTCGACCGCCGCCCGCGCTTTCACCTCATCAGACGCTTCCAAAAGCGCCACAGCCTTGCCCCCCGCCGCACCAGGCTCCGGCAACTCATAGCACAACGGCTCATCGCGGGCCATCGTGTGCGCCTTGGCAAGTTCCACCGATTCGATCCAGCACCGGACCAGGACGAACGCTAGCGGCCCGAGAACGACGCCCACGCAACTCCCTTCCAATTTGTGCGTCAAGCTCTCCAGTACCATGCGGACTCGTTGATAGGCCTCCTCCGTATCTTCACCTTCCGGCGGACACACGCTTGACGGATCGCTGCGCCACTTCTTGAAGCTCTTGGGGTACCGCCGTTTCAGCTCCTCGGTTGTCAGGCCGTTCCACAATCCGACGTTGATCTCGGTCAACTCCGCGACCGTCTTGCGCTGGGCACCGGTCCGGGCCGCAACGATCCGTGCGGTCTCGACCGATGTCTGCTCGTCGCTGGAATAAACGACATCGACACTGAGCGACACCATCTGATCCGCCCAGGCGCGGGCCTGCGACCGTCCCGCATCCGTCAGAGGCAACGGCGTACGACCGGCGATGCGGCCCGCCGCACTCCACGCCGTCTCAGCCCACGGTATCAACACCAGTGTGTTCATCGTTCCCCTTCTCATGCACATCCAAGCGCCAAACGGCGCCGCCGTCAACCCCCGGCTTGGTTCCCGACGGCTTCGACAGCTAACCGATGCAGCTTTAGCATGGCTGCAACAGGATCGGGCGTGCCGAAAATGGCTGATCCCGCAACAAAGGTATCCGCTCCCGCCGCCGCCGCCGCCCCAATCGTTGCAGGATCGATCCCGCCGTCAATCTCCAGACGCTGATGCTCCGCCAAGCGCTTGTGAAGCTCCGTTACTTTCGGCAGCACGTCGCTTATGAACGACTGGCCGCCGAATCCGGGCCACACGCTCATCACCAGAACCAGATCCACCGAATCTAGGATCGACTCAATTGCGCTGATCGGCGTAGTCGGATTGAGGCATACGCCCACCGAAGCGCCAAGGCCGCGGATGTGCTCGACAACCGCATCCGGCTCCTGCGTCACTTCCGTATGGAACGTGATGTGATCGCAGCCGGCCTTGACGAACGCCTCCGCGTATCGCTTCGGCTCCGTGATCATCAGGTGCGCGTCGAAGAACATCTTCGAGCACTTGCGCAGCGACTCGATCACCGGCACGCCGAAGCTGATGTTCGGGACGAAATGCCCGTCCATCACGTCGAGATGAAGTATCTCAGCCCCAGCCGACTCGACGGCCGCCACCTGCTCATAGAGCCGTGCAAAATCCGCCGACAACACTGACGGCGCCATGCGAATCCCGTGACTCGCAAGCGCAAAAGCTGAAGATGGCGAGGACCGTGATCTAATGACCGTACTGCCTTCCACTACGCGTCGTCCAGGACCTCGATCGCGGCGAACGGCTTTCCCTCGAGAAACTCCAGCGAGGCGCCGCCGCCAGTCGAGATATGTGTCATCCGATCAGCCACACCGGCCTTGTCGACCGCGGCGGCGCTATCGCCTCCGCCGATGATCGTAACCGCGCCGCGCCGCGTGGCGTCGGCCATTACCTCGGCGACGGCCATTGTACCCGCGTCAAAAGGCGGCGTCTCGAACACACCCATCGGCCCATTCCACACTACGGTCTTCGCCGTCGCAATCACGTCCCTAAAACCCGCGATCGTCTTCGGACCGATGTCCAGTCCCATCTGACCGGCCGGTATCGGTCCCTCGCTCACCTGCGTAGCTACGCGTTCCTTGATCTCGGCTGCGACCACGGAGTCGACCGGCAGCCTGAGCCTGTCGCCCGCTTCCTTGCGCAAGTTCCGCGCGGTCTCGAACAGATCGGGCTCCACCAGACTCTTGCCCACTTCGGTCCCCTCAGCCGCGAGGAACGTATACGCCATCGCCCCGCCTATCAGGATCGTGTCACATCTTGTCAGCAGCGATCGGATCACCCCGAGCTTGTCCGATACCTTTGCCCCACCCAGCACGCACACGAAAGGCCGGGCCGGATCCGACACCGCCTCACCCAGGAACTTCAACTCTTTTTGGACAAGATATCCAACAACGCGCGGCTTCCCTTCCATCAACTGCGGCACGGTCAACATGCTCGCATTGTCGCGGTGACATGTGCCGAACGCATCGTTCACATACACGTCCGCAAGATCGGCGAGCTGGCGCGCGAAGGCCTCTTTCTGCTCACGCAGCGAAGTATCTTCCGCCGCATTCTTGTCCTTGATCGTCTCGGCTGTGTGAAACCGCAGATTCTCCAAAACGCAGACGTCCCCGTTGCTCATCTGGGCCACCGCCGCCCTCGGCGCACTGCCCGTACAGTCGCTCACCAACCGGACCGGCTTGCCGAGCAGCTCACCAAACCGGTTCGCGACCGGAGCCAGCGATAACTTGGTGTGATCATCCGGCCCGCCCTTGGGCCTGCCAAGATGGCTCATAAGAATGATCCGCCCGCCGCCGTCCATCACACGCTTCACCGTCGGTAACGCGCCGCGTATCCGCCGGTCGTCCGTGATCCGTCGCGCATCGTCGAGCGGCACGTTCAGATCGAGCCGAATCAGCACACGCTTCCCGCGAACATCAATATCTTCAACGGTCTTTTTCATGGTAGAACTCGAAAACGCGTCCAAGTAGCGAGCCGCGGGTCTCCACCCGCGCGATCAATCCGCGCAGGCTACAGTCTGCGGTTCGTCCGGTTTGTCGCATGGCAAGTTCATCACTGTCTGGTCACATGTTGGCTACCTTGGCGATCAGGTCCGCCGTTCGCATCGAGTAGCCCCACTCGTTGTCATACCACGAAATGACTTTCACCATGTTCCCGCCGGCAGCGGGCATCGTCATCGTGCTAAGGGCGTCGACGATGGAGCTGTGCGGGTTCCCGATGATGTCGGAGCTGACCAGCGGATCCTCGCAGTACTCCAAGATGCCCTTTAGCTTACCCTCAGCCGCGTTCTTCAGGGCTGCGTTTACCTCCTCAGCCGTGACCGGCTTCTTGAGCGTCGCCACCAGGTCGACCACCGAGCCGTTCACTACCGGGACGCGGATGGCGAATCCGTTCAGTTTGCCGGCCAGGTCGGGAATGACCTTCCCAACCGCGCGAGCGGCGCCCGTAGTCGTCGGGATGATGTTCACCGCCGCTGCCCGGGCCCGACGCGGGTCGCTGTGAATCATGTCGGAAACACGCTGGTCGTTCGTGTACGCATGAATCGTGGTCATGAGCCCCTCGATCATGCCGAAGGACTCATGGAGCACCTTGGCCACCGGAGCCAGGCAGTTCGTCGTGCAACTGGCGTTCGAGATGCACGTGTGCCCCGCGTTGAGCTTGTCATCATTGACCCCGAGCACGATCATCAGATCGGGATCGTCCTTCGCAGGAGCGCTTAGAATCACCTTCTTCGCCCCGGCCTTTAGGTGATCGCCGTACCCGCCCTTCTCACTCTCCCGTTTCGCGAACACGCCGGTTGATTCAAGGGCAACCGTTACGCCGAGCTGCGCCCACGGCAGCTTCGCCGGCGCCCGCTCACTGAGCACCTTGATCTCACGCCCGTTGACGATCAGAGCGTTGTCCGTGGCTTCGACCGTACCGGGGAACCGCCCGTGCACCGAGTCATACTTGAGCAACTGTTTCAGCATCTTGGTGTCGCTGAGGTCGTTGATGGCCGCTACCTCGAACTCCTGTTGCCGCTCGGCCATCACGCGAAAGACTAACCGCCCGATCCTGCCGAATCCGTTGATTCCAACTCGCACTGCCATAGTGGATCACTCCGTTTTGATCTGAATACCCTGCCGTGGACGACCGCGCCTCGCGCCGATGCGCGGGCCGAGACGCCCACACCGTCCCTCGACGCCTGATTGTCATAGCAAACACCGGTACCGTATGTCCGCGCCCCCGCACGGTCAAGAATCGGGCCCCGCCAATACGGAATCATCGGCCACCGGCGCTCATAATTCGAGCCCGCACTCCGGACACCGCCCGGAGATTCCCCCTCAGAACGCAGGCGCGAAGTGGACGTTGCATCGGGCTACCGGTTTCCCCAAATGACCACATTGACACATCGCTCGCTGACGGTAGACTACAGCCCCATGAAGCAAGGATTTGCACCAATGGGAGTGGGAGCCGCATTCCTGGCAATACTTGTCGCCTCAGGCTGTGGGGCGAGCTACCACACCAAGCAAGTACGGACCGCGCAAGACGCCAAGCGGCTCACAGTAGGCGTGGTGCAACGGGAAATCCGAAAAGGCATGAGCGGCGCTGGGGTCCTTGAAGTCCTCGGAAGTCCGAACGTCGTCTCAACGGACGAGTCCGGACGCGAGGTCTGGGTATATGACCGTTTTGCCACGGACGTTGTCGCGTCGGAAAGCGGCTGGTCTATTATTGGTGTCGGCGGCGGTTTCGGACGGAGCGGCGCTGGAGGAGGTGGCCTGGGTCTCGGCGCCCGTGCAGGGGCCGCGTCGAAGAGCCAGCGCACGCTCACGATCATCATCAAGTTTGACGAGAACAAGAAGGTCCGAGACTTTGCCTATCACGCGTCTCGGTTCTAAATAATCGTGTGTGATTCTACAGGAAAAGCGACCGGCGGGCATCATCCCCGCGCGGACTCTCGATCTTAGGTGTGTTGCACAACTGCGCAGGGTCATGATGATAACAACTGCCCGAGTCAGTCCGGCGATGTTGAGCGTATGCGTGGCGTTAACCATCCCGTCGCTCGGGGGGTGTGCCGCTCGCATCCCCAAGGGTGCCCTAGCGATGCGTCCGCAGACGCTGGAGTTTCGCCAGCGGAGCACGCGCCGGTTCATTACGTCAGACGAATCGCGGATTCTGGCCGCTTCGGCGGGCCTGCTTCAGGACCTTGGGTTCACAATTGATGGAAGCGAGTCCGACGTCGGGCTGATCGTGGCGTCCAAGGACCGTCCCGCTGTCGAGGGAGGACAGGTGGCCGCGAAGATCGCCTTTGCGGTCTTGTTCAGGGCCAACATTCCGATTGACCGCAACCAGAAGCTGAGAGTCTCCGTCGTCACGCGACCGGTGGGCAATGAGGTAGCTGTTCGCGTGACCTTTCAGCGAATCGTATGGAACGACAGAGGGCAGATTTCCCTCCTAGAGCAGTTGGACGACCCCGAAATGTATCAAGAGTTCTTCGACAAACTCTCCAAGGCAGTCTTCTTGGAGGCGCATAAGATATGATGCTTGCTTGGCGTATGGCCGCAGTCTTATCTATTCTTGTCATCGGTGTGCCCGCCTGTCGGTCATCCAGAGCGCAGCTTTTGGCAGCGGACCAGAGTCAGGTAAGGCTCCGCAGCATCCAGACGCGCGTCTTTGACACAACGGACAAACGGACGACGCTTCGAACGATCATGGCTACTTTGCAGGACCTAGGATTCGTCATCGACGACGCTGACGATGTTCTCGGCACGGTAAGCGCGACGAAGCTCGACCGGTATCGCATGCGTATGACGGTTTCCGTTCGACCGCGAGGCGAAACGCAGATGCTTGTTCGGGCCAACGCACAGTACAACTTGCGTGCCGTTGAAGACCCGGAACCGTACCAGCAATTCTTTGACGCTCTAAGTAAGGCGATGTTCCTCGCTGCGCACGACGTGGATTGAGGACGCACCGGATACCCCGTTTCACCCGCAGGGTCCTTCGGAGATGATCACCGGGAGCGGGATTCCGGAGCCTTGGGTGCACGACGGCGGGTTGTCCTCCCACACGCCGGCGATCTTCTCCTTGCAGTGCGGGCACGCTCCGCCCTTCATCTTGTTCTCTTCCACGATGAATCCGCGGCGACGAATCAGCAGCCTCTCGCACGAGGGACAATACGTGTTCTCGCGCTTGCCCACCCCGCCGGGGGTGTTCCCCGGATACACGTGTTTCAGACCTGCGGCTTTGCCGATGTCGTACGCGCGGATCAGCGTGCTGGTCGGCGTGCGCGGCGGATCGGTCATCTTGTAGTCCGGATGAAACGCCGTCACGTGCCACGGAATGTCACAAGAGACGCCGGCGACATAATCAGCGATCTGCTCAAGCTCATCATCGCTATCGTTGAAACCGGGCACGACCAGTGTCACCACCTCGACCCAGAAATCCATCTGCTTGGCCAGCCGGATTGTATCGAGCACGTTCTGACGCACCCCGCCCAACCTGCGGTAATTGCGATCGCTGAAGCTCTTGAGGTCGATGTTGATCAGGCTGACATGCGGGCGGATGAACTCCAGCACCTCCGGAGTGCCGTGACCGTTGCTGACAAATCCGCAGACAATCCCCTCCGCGGTGGCGAGCTTGAAAATCTCGACCGCCCAGTCCGCCGTGATCAGCGGCTCATTGTACGTGCTGACCATGACCCCAACATGCTGCTTGACCGCGGCTTGAACCAGCGCCTCCGGCGTGCAGAAGCTCGGCCGAGATACCGCGGCGTCGTTGCGCAGGGTCTGGCTGGTCACCCAGTTCTGGCAGAAAGGGCAGTGTAAACAGCACCCGAGCATCCCGAACGACAAGGCATCGCGCGACGGATAGGCGTGATAGAACGGCTTCTTCTCGATCGGATCGATAGCCACACCTGCGACGTACCCTGAAGGGACCCGTAGCTCGCCCTCCGCGTTAAACCGAACGTGACAGACCCCGCTATGGCCCGGCAGGACCGAACACCGGTGCCCGCACGCCAAACATCGAACCCGCCCCTCCCGCTCGCGTACTACAAGCTGTGGCGCGGAAGACATTGTATTGTCATACAGAAGCTCTTTGAGTCGAACCGATGCGGACATGGTCAATAAACTCCCACAGGGTCTGATGCCACACCAACCGCTAGATTATACCTCACCAATGAAGTACGATCACGGCAACGGTCAGCCCATAGCGCGTGGCATGGATTCGCCATGGCGGACCCGTGCTTTGGAGGAAACACCACGGGTAAGCTGGTGTATGCCCATACCACCCTTAGCCCAAGTCGTCGAAACGGCGATTTACGTTAACTGCGGGAATGATAATAATCCTCAATCCGGCGGATTGGCCGCTTCGGCCCGTCGAGCCGCTCTGTCAAAGGAGGTAAAAGGCCGTGCCTGATCAACACGACGCACACAACCATGATCACAACAACGGGCAACGTCGTCACCGCACCAGCGCGAACGGCCATCGGACCGGCTCGTTGGCAATCCTCGTGGAGCTCCGGGAGCACATCCCTTTTTCGGTGTCGGCGGTGGCCATCGGATTGATCGTCGCCGGCACGATCTGCATCGTCGGCTTCTCAGATCAAGTGGCGGAAGTCACCGTCGAACACACCCACGAACAGGGGCACGACCACGCCTCCGATCCCGCCAGGCTGTTTTTCCACCTGTTCCACCCCGCGCACATGCTATTCTCCGCCGCGGCCACCGCCGCCATGTTTTGTCGCTATGAGCGGAGTGTGGGCAAGGCTATCGTCATCGGGCTCGTCGGGGCGATCGGCGTGTGCGGCCTCAGCGACATAGCCTTTCCGCACGTGTCCCTGTTGATCCTCGGTATCCACACTCCCCTGCACATCTGCGCCTGGGAGCACCCCATGCTCGTGCTGCCCTTTGCGGTGGTGGGCGTGCTTGTGGGAATCGCCGCGGCTGGCAGCGTCAGTCGAAGCACGATCATCTCCCACTCACTGCACGTACTGGTCTCCACCATGGCGAGCATATTCTATATGGTCGGGCCGCTGGGAATGATTACCTGGATCGACATGCTTGGGAAGGTGTTTATCTTTGTGATCGTGGCGGTGATGGTGCCCTGCTGCTTGAGCGATATCGTATTCCCCTTGTTGCTTTCGAAGTCGGGTCGCGATGTGTATGTCCGGGAGCCCTGCGCTCATTGAAGATCGGCCGCACACTACGGGGCGGCATTGTCAGAGTGCCAATTTTTGGACATCAGCTCTCGGATGCGCTTCTTGCACTGCTGGGCCATCACGCTAACAAGGCGCAGACGCTTGAGCTTGGCCTGATTTCCATGTACGCCCGCAAGGCCTCCTCAGCTTCCGCCAGGCGATTCGTCAGCGCATAGATCTCACCCACTTGGTACAGCACACTGCGATCCCGCCGGCGCATCTTGCGCCATCACCAACGCCTGATCGTACTTCTTGGCGTTCATCAACATCTTGGTCCGGCGAATCAGCTCCCACGTCGGCATCATGTCTTTAGGATCAAGTTGCCCGACCGTTCCGTCGGCCGAGAAGCGGCGTCGCAGCACCTTCATACCCGTAGCAAACCAGGTGATCCGCGCGCGTCGTGTCCAGCGTAATCACCAACGCGTTGAAACCAGCAGCCGCTCCGGTCACCAGCAACGCGGGAAAGGAAGCGATCGACCGCAACTTCAAGACCGTCCAAACACAGGCCGCACCGACCGCCGCAACCACAACCACGCCTGCAATCCAAATCCTTGCACTACGCCCCGTCTTGCGCCGGGCCGGCTTCGTCTTGCTCGCCTTTCTACCTCGATCTTTCTTCATCAGACTGCCGCACTACGATCAGTAAACCAGCATAGCAAGCCCCTCGCTTGGGAGTCAATCGCCGGTTCAGCCCTTACCAGCCTGCCGTTCACCCACCCCGCATTCTCTCCGTGACCGATCACTCCGACGCAATGCAACAAGAAACCAGATGACGGCCGGAACCACAAACGAAACGGTTGGATCATCCGAAAGAAGGCTTTCCACCCGAGCCAATACATCGGACCACAGCGGGCTCGGATGAAACAGCGCGTACTTCTTGTCCGCGGCGAAACCGTTCGCAGTCAGCGTCAACGTGACACGCAAAACGATAAAGATGTGAATCCAAACCATACCCCAGAAAAGCGCCCACCACCGACGCGACCACGGGATCGGGGTTGCAAGCACCAACGCGATCACGACAACCGCCGGCCCGTAGCCGACGTACCGGCTGCTCGTACGCAGATAGCCGATCTGCGGCGCCCCGCGGTTTCGCAACTCCATCAGCGTGTCGAACGTCCCCGTAGCCTCGATCGTCGGCGTCCCCGGGGCGAGATCGCCCGGCACAAGCGATTTGAGATTCAGGAAACGGACGCCCGCGTCCGGCCAAAACCAGAAACGAGCGAAAACCACGTTACCCGTCGTCCGAAACAAATACGCGTAGCCGCGCTCCAGTCCAGGCCATGGTGCCATCAACACGGCATAGACAACCGCCGCAAGAAGGAAGAATCGTCCAAGCCGTTTAGGTGGAAGCATCCGATTGTACGGCCCGTTTCCGAGCCGCCCGCGAAGCCCACATCGCCCAGAGAAACAGCGCAAAAAGAATGAATAGCGCCTGCCACACGTCCAGGTGCATCGCCTCGAACGCCGATGGGTAATAAACGCGAAACAGATACAACGTCACGATCCGAACGAGGTTCAGCAACATCAAGAGCACCGTGCCGACCCCCGCAGCTGCCAGCCTCGATAGAAAAGGCACCGGTGAGGCCATCACCGCCGATACAAACAACGCCGAGGGCTCGACGGCGTCGCAACCCCGCTCGATCTCGATGCTCGGCCCCTTCACCGAAATGATCGACCGATCCTCGACACTCACATCCTCACCGAACGCACCCAGAATCGCAGCGGATACTCTGGCGTTCAAACGCAAATACGAGGGGAAAAATCCCTCCTTGATCGGAGGAGTCAATGTCAGAAGGTAATACAACATAAGGCACAGGCCGAAGATCAGAAGAAACCGCAGATCAGACCGGTTGGCTTCATACCAGGAACGCAATTTCCCCTTTCGGGCGGTGCGCGCAGTGCCATCGGCCAGGCCCTCGCCGCCGGCCCGACCCGACGACTTGGCTCTTGGTTTGTCTGTTTTCCGGCTCCGCTTGCTCATTAACTGCCCTCACGCTGAACCGATTCACCGCGATGCGGTCAGACCGGCCCCGGTGCGTCAATCAGCATGGAGGTTACCGCGCGGCAGACGATGCCGCCAATGACTTGCGCAAGCAATACACAGCCAGCGGCCGAACCGTGATTATGACATCCGAGAATAAAGAGACTGATGTGCCCGCACTCTACCCAGGCACACCACTCTTTGCGCGAGCGGCTGTCGCGCCTAGCCGTAATGTACTTGTGCGTGAACCGCCGCTACCCGGTGCGTCTGGCGGCGAAGCGCCGGCCAAAGTAGATCCTTCCACCGACAAGCAGCAGCAGCGTCATGATGATCAGGCCCCACTGGGAAACCGTCGGAATATCGCCCCCCGGGCATGTGCAATTCAGTTGGCACTCTCCCGGGCAAGCCTGATCGTCCGTCCCGTCACATGTTTCGCCGGGCTCAACGATGTTGTTACCACACACGGGTGGGCAATCGTTATCGTTGTTGGCGTTACAGCCGGCGGGACAGCACCCATCACCGTGGATGCAATCCGTGATGGCCGCCACATTACCCGGGCACGCCTTCGACGTGCCGTCACAGACTTCCTCCGGGTCGCACGGGCCCGTCGAGGGACGGCACACCGTGCCAGGATCCTTCACCTCGTCAGCCGGGCAGTCAGGCGATGAGCCGGTACAGACCTCGGCCACATCGCATTCACCGTCTTGGGCGCGGCATTCGACGCCGCTGCCGGCGTATCCGTCAGCCGGGCAGTCAGGCGATGAGCCGGTACAGACCTCGGCCACATCGCATTCGCCGTCTTGGGCGCGGCATTCGACGCCGCTGCCGGCGTATCCGTCAGCCGGGCAGTCAGGCAAGCTGCCGGTGCAGACCTCGGCCACGTCGCAGTCACCGTCCGCGGCGCGGCATTCGACACCGCTGCCGGCGTAGCCATCCGTCGGGCAGTCAGGCGATGAGCCAGTGCAGACCTCGGCCACATCGCAGTCACCGTCTGCGGCGCGGCACTCGACACCACTGCCGGCGTATCCGTCAGCCGGGCAGTCAGGCGATGAGCCGGTGCAGACCTCGGCCACGTCACAGTCACCGTCCGCGGCACGGCACTCGACTTCGCTGCCGGCGTATCCGTCAGCCGGACAGTCAGCCGACGAGCCTGTGCAGTGCTCCGCGACGTCGCACACGCCGTTTTGGGCACGGCATTCGACTTCGCTGCCGGCGTATCCGTCAGCAGGGCAGTCGGGCGAGCTGCCGGTGCAGTTCTCGGCCACGTCGCATTCGCCGTCTTGGGCGCGGCATTCGACACCGCTGCCGGCGTAGCCATCCGTCGGGCAGTCGACGGACGAACCTGTGCAATACTCAGGTACATCACAATCGCCAAACGTTACTCGGCAGAGGATCCCGGCGCCGGCGTAGCCGTCCGCCGGGCATTCGACAGACAAACCTGTGCAATACTCAGGCACGTCACAGTCGCCATTAGTAGCGCGGCACAGAACGTCGCTGCCCGCATATCCGTCGGTTGGGCAGTCAGGCGATGAGCCAGTGCAGACCTCGGCCACGTCGCAGTCACCGTCCGCGGCACGGCACTCGACTTCGCTGCCGGCGTATCCGTCAGCCGGGCAGTCAGGCGATGAGCCTGTGCAGTGCTCCGCGACGTCGCACACGCCGTTTTGGGCACGGCATTCGACTTCGCTGCCGGCGTATCCGTCAGCCGGACAGTCAGGCGAGCTGCCTGTGCAGACCTCGGCCACGTCGCAGTCACCGTCCGCGGCGCGGCACTCGACACCGCTGCCGGCGTATCCGTCAGCCGGACAGTCAGGCGAGCTGCCTGTGCAGACCTCGGCCACGTCGCAGTCACCGTCCGCGGCGCGGCACTCGAAACCGCTGCCGGCGTATCCGTCAGCCGGGCAGTCAGGCGATGAACCTGTGCAATACTCAGGCACGTCACAGTCGCCATTAGTAGCGCGGCACAGAACGTCGCTGCCCGCATATCCGTCGGTTGGGCAGTCAGGCGATGAGCCGGTACAGACCTCGGCCACATCGCATTCGCCGTCTTGGGCGCGGCATTCGACGCCGCTGCCGGCGTATCCGTCAGCCGGGCAGTCAGGCGATGAACCGGTACAGACCTCGGCTACGTCGCATTCACCGTCTTGGGCGCGGCATTCGACACCGCTGCCGGTGTATCCGTCAGCCGGGCAGTCAGGTGAGCTGCCGGTGCAGTTCTCGGCCACGTCGCATTCGCCGTCTTGGGCGCGGCATTCGACACCGCTGCCGGCATATCCGTCGGTTGGGCAGTCAGGCGATGAGCCAGTGCAGACCTCGGCCACGTCGCATTCGCCGTCTTGGGCGCGGCATTCGACACCGCTGCCGGCGTAGCCATCCGTCGGGCAGTCGACGGACGAACCTGTGCAATACTCAGGTACATCACAATCGCCAAACGTTACTCGGCAGAGGATCCCGGCGCCGGCGTAGCCGTCCGCCGGGCATTCGACAGACGAACCTGTGCAATACTCAGGCACGTCACAGTCGCCATTAGTAGCGCGGCACTCGACGCCGCTGCCGACGTAGCCGTCAACCGGGCAGTCAGGCGATGAGCCGGTACAGACCTCGGCCACATCGCAGTCACCATCCGCGGCGCGGCACTCGACACCGCTGCCGGCGTATCCGTCAGCCGGGCAGTCAGGCGATGAGCCGGTACAGACCTCGGCCACGTCGCAGTCACCATCCGCGGCGCGGCACTCGACGCCGCTATCCTCGTACGTGTCAGCCGGGCAGTCAGGCGATGAGCCGGTACAGACCTCGGCCACGTCGCAGTCACCGTCCGCGGCGCGGCACTCGACGCCGCTGTCCTCGTACGCGTCAGCCGGGCAATCGGGCGAGTAACCCGTGCAATACTCTGGTGCATCGCAATCGCCGACAGCAGCACGGCATAAGGTACTGGAAGGAGCGTTGTCGTGTTCGCAGACGCCGTCCACGTTGCACGTGTCGATTGTGCACTCGTTGTCGTCGTCACAATCAGCATTCAACTCACATTCTACTGCTCGGATCTCCACGACGAGGTCGTTGAAGTCTCGGTCGGACCCACCACCGCTTGTATCCTCCCAGAACACCAGCCAAACGTTGGTTGTGGTCGGCAGGCCGGGGATGCCGGTGATGTAATATGTCGCCATGTGGTCCAGGCCGTCGCCGTTCTCGCCTGAGTAGAAATCGTTGCTCAGTCCGCCGTCGGAATCGTCAACCCGGGCCCACTCCCATATCGCGCCCGCGCCAAAGGCCATCGTCCCAGACCCCGACACCGAAAAGCCGGTCCCGGTAACATCGAACAGCTTGAAGTACCCTGTGCCGGCGTCAAACCCGAACTCCTGCGAGAATCCCGCGTACCGGGCTTCCGCCGTCGCAGTTGCTATACCGTCGGTCCACACATCGTCGTCGCCGGAGTTGTATGTTCCAAATAGAAGGTTCAGCAACGGCGTTTCGCCAAAGTCTTGAACGCGGCTGGCTACAACGGTACCGTTGTCAAACACGGTCCACTGGCCGTATCCAAGGTCCACACCGCTGCCGACGAAGGTTCCGCCATAGATGCCTTCGAGGATATCCACATGGGTGGCCTCGCTGACCGGAGGGTCCTCCACTACTGTGTACCCGGCGAACGTTGGAGCAGACATTACGGTCCCCAACAGGCATGCGAGCGTTGCAGTATTACGCGCCTTCATATCCCTCTTCCTTTCCTCCGTTGACCGAACGACCGCAGCCACGGTGCGCACACCGACAGCGGCCTCGCCTCAATGCGATTTTGGGAACAAACATGAGATGTTGGCCGCACAAAACCGCGCACGTGAACTGCCACCGCCCAAGCGCCCGAGGTTCCGGCATCCAATGCCACGTGTATGGCATTGACGGCCGTCGGGAGCAGTGCATCCATCTCATCCCTCCTCAACACACCAGCAACTCAACAGGACACAAACGCCTGCCGGTCTGTGTAACAGGGTGCGTCTTAGCCTCACGCCACCAACGCATGCTTCAACAAACTTCAGTGCCAGATTGGAGGCACACCAGCACAACAAACCTACAGCGGCAAAACACACCATCCGCACGCAGACTCGTTAACTTGGCATCAGACGGAAAGGATTTACCTGTCTTCACCACCTCCGAATCGGACCCTATAATCACAAGCTCAGTTTACCTGGTCCCGCAAACCGATGTCAAGGTCAAAAACGGGAAACAATCCCAAGTTTCATTCGTTTCAGGGGAGTCAAGCGGCCGCTAGCGGAGCCTACAACAAAGTCGTCATCGCCCATCTGATCCAATTCCAAGTCCTTCGTGTCAACTCCGGGCGCGCACGGCCTGGCGAGATTGATTGGTCCACAAATTGCTGCGAAAACCACAGGAGTAGCCGGGCGTGATCTTGCGGAGGCAACCAACACGCGGGTAGTTGTCTGATGCGCGTTAGGCTAGCAATCCCCGCCCCATGCACGAACCCTTACCCGGAGCGCCAGCGCCGAACAGGACGGTGTTGCGGCCTACCTGGATTACTCACACGCCCGCCGCCAATGCATTTGAAGCAATAGCAAAACCACGCTTGAAGCGTATTGAGTTCCGGAGCGGGGAGTAGTCCTGGCCAACCTTGTACATAGGGAGCATCGACGCCCACGGATGCGTCCGGTAAACTCGACGCGTTCGACGCATCGTATTCGCCCTAAACGGCGAACTTATACCACGTACGGTGCTTGACTAGGTTGCGTATTCCAGCTAAAAGAAGTTGTAGTATGCGTGGTTTTAGCATTGGCACATAGGTTACAACCGGACCGCGCGGGTGAGGGGTTGGATAACTGAAACGCTTCATCCAGTTCACGATGGCCCGAAGGCTACATCATGAGTGATCTGCCCGAATCGAGCCGGCCAGCCGACGCCGCGCCGAACAACATGGTCTCGCCCGGGGCGACGGAGCCCGACGTTTCGCTTGAGCCAAGCGTCGATCCATTGTCCCCCACGATGGCGGAGATCGAGCGCGAGGTATCGGAAGCCATGGCGTCGATGGACACTGGCGACCTGGCCGAACTTCGCGGCGAGGTGGTGACAGATAATGCGGTGAACCCGGGCACCGAGCTGACCGGTACGATCGTCGGCCTCTCAGAAGATGAAGCTTTCCTCGAGTTCAACGCCAAAGCCCAGGGCGTGCTGCCTCTTTCCCACTTCGGCAAGAAGGAGCCTGTCAACATCGGTCGCCGGGTCGATGTCGTGGTCGAGCGGTACGACCCCGACGGCGGCTTGCTGATCGTCAGTCGCAAAGGCACGATCCAGCGCGCAACCTGGATGAACCTCTCGGTCGGGATGGTAGTCAAGGGCAAGATCATCGGCCTGATTAAGGGTGGCCTGGAAGTGAATCTGCAAGGCATCCGCGCGTTCATGCCCGGATCGCAGACAAGCCCCACCTCGATGAAAGACATCTCAGTTCTGCTCAACAAAACGGTTTCTTGCGAGGTCATCGAACTCGATCGACGCAACAAGAACGTCCTCGTCAGTCGCCGGAAGGTGATCGAGCGCGAACAGGCCGAGGCCCGCGAAAAGCTCAAGGCGGAACTCGAAGTCGGCCAGATTCGCCGCGGCGTCGTCCGAAACATCACCGACTTCGGCGCATTCGTCGATCTTGGCGGACTCGAGGCTCTGGTACACATCCGCGACCTGAGCTGGGGTACGATCGACAAGGTCTCGGACGTACTTTCACCTGGCCAGGAGGTCGACGTGAAAGTGCTCAAAATCGACTCGAAGCGTGATCGCGTTTCCTTGGGCCTCAAGCAGGCCCGGCCTGATCCGTGGGCCAACGTCCCGGAGCAGTATCCCGTCGGCACGACGCTCAAGGCCCGGATCATCCGCCTCACTGACTTCGGCGCGTTTGCAGAGCTTGAACCGGGTGTTGAAGGTCTGATTCCACTTAGCGAGATGGGCTGGACGCGGGTCAACAGGACCACGGATGTGGTCTCGGTCGGCGACATCGTCGATGCGGTTGTGATTCGGGTCGAGCCGGAGCGGCATCGTTTGGCGCTTAGCATAAAGCAGGCACAGCCGGACCCGTGGGAGGGCGTCCTCGATGGTTTCAAGGAGCAATCACTGACAAAAGGTCGGGTCACGCGTCTGGCCGGCTTCGGAGCCTTCGTGGAGGTCGCTCCGGGCGTGGAAGGCTTGATCCACATCTCAGAGCTGTCGAATCAAAGGGTCAAATCGTGCGGCGACGTGCTCGAGGTCGGCCAGGAAGTCGAAGCACGGATACTGGGCGTCGACAAGGACAACCGTCGCATCTCCCTGTCGCTCAAGCAGGTCAAGGAACCGGCCTCGGGCAGCAACGCAGCCCTACCCGACGAGACGGCCAAACCGCGGAAAAAGCGGAAGAAATCGCTGCGCGGCGGCCTGGCAAGTCACTTCGACTGGTAGGTAGTAACCACTGGCCTCATCGCGATTGCCTCCAACACACACTGGCGAATCAATCAGAATCAGATAAGGTACCGTCTATGGGCTGGGCGGGCGGCTTTTGTCGCTTGGCGGCGAGTGTCGGCGCGGTCGTGGCCACCCCACTCGGTCCGCTGATGCCACGTTCAACGTTTCAGAACCAGGCGCCGCATGCTTGAACAGGCGCCAGCGCTGGTTGTTTGACGTAATGAAGTTTGGCCTGATTGATCGGATTGTCGAGCTGACACGCGGCGAGCGCATCGTCGCCGTCAAAGCGGTATCGCTGAGCGAGGAATACCTGGCTGATCACTTCCCGACGTTCCCCGTCCTACCGGGTGTGTTGATGCTGGAGGCTCTGGTCGAGGCGGCTGCGTGGCTCGTGCGCGACGCGCAGGGTTTCTCATCGAGCGTCATCTTGCTCCGCCGGGCGAAAAACGTTACATACAAGGCCTTTGTTAAACCGGGTAACCTACTGACAGTAACGGTCACTTGCCGTAAGCTGGCGGAAGAAGAGAGCGAGTTCGACGGTATCGGGCACTGCAACGAAAACGAGGCAGTTCGAGCGAGGTTCGGCCTGAGGCACTTCTCGCTCCGGCAGCACGAAGGCAACCCGGAACGTAACACGCGGATAGATGAGCAGTTGGTGGAGACGGCGAAAGCGGAATTCACCCTCCTGCGCCGATAGACTTTAGGGTGTAAAGACGGACAAAACCTGTGCCGGCGCCTGCCTGAGGGCACGCAAGGGCATAGATACGGAGGTCTTAACGGAATGGCTCCAAGCCGTGATGAGGTCTTCGCGAAGATCAGAGACGTTCTTACTGACGCGCTCGGTGTTGACGAGGAAGAGGTCACATCGGAGGCGACGCTTCAGGGTGATCTCGGTGCCGAGAGCATCGACTTTCTCGACATCGTCTTTCGACTGGAGAAGGAGTTCTCGATCAAGATCCCCAAGGGTGAGCTCTTCCCCGACGACATTCTGAACAATCCCGACTATGTCGAGGACGATAAGATGACCCCCGCGGGTCTTCAGAAGCTCAAGGCCGCTATGCCGCACGCGGACTTCTCCCAATTCGAGGAATCGCCGTACGTCTCGAAGATGCCCGACTTGTTCACCGTCAACACGATCGTCAACTACGTCGAAGGCAAACTCGCCGCCGCGTGACGGCGCCAGGACGCCGTCCCCACATAACGTAAACAGGGGCGAAATCGACATGCGATGGATCTGGATTGACACCTTTGTCGATTTCGTCCCCGGGCAGCGGGCGTCCGCGATCAAGAACGTCACGCTTGCGGAGGAGCACCTGCACGACCACTTTCCCGGCTATCCGGTCATGCCGGCGAGTCTGATCATCGAGGGTATGGCCCAGACCGCAGGCATCTTGGTCGGCGAGGCCCGGGGGTTCGCGGAAAACGTGATTCTTGCTAAGATTCGCAGCGCAGAGTTTGATGATTATGCGATCCCCGGTGATCAGTTGCGGTACGACGCCGTCATCGAGTCCATCGACGAACGGGCTGCGGTCACCAGCGGAACCGTCCTGAAGAACGGGAAACCAATCGGACGGGTCAACCTTATTTTCTCGCACATAGACCAGGCCGACAAAGCCATCGGCTTGCCGGAGCATAATTTCGTGTTCACCGAGCAGTTCATGAACCTTCTTGCGACGTTCCGAAACCGCGGCGTCCACGGGAGCGGCAAATCCGATGGTGCGTAAACGACGCGTTGTCGTAACCGGTTTGGGCGTGGCGACGCCGCTCGGCATTGGTATCGAGCCGTTCTGGGATGCGTTGATTCAAAAGCGCAGCGGCATCAGGCGCATCGGGGCGTTCGACCCATCGGGACTTGCCGCGCGGATCGCCGGCGAGCTTCCCCCGTTCTCACTCCGCGACTTCATCCCCAAGAGCTACCGCAAAAATGCCAAGGTTATGTCACGGGACATCATGATCGCGGTTGTCTGCGCCTATCTCGCCGTCAAAGACGCCGACCTTGCCACCAAATGCATCATCGAGCGCGGCGAAGCAACCGGCCCGCCCAACCTCGACAGCCGGCGGTTCGGGGCCAACATCGGCGCCGGGCTGATCTGCGCCGATCTCCATGAGCTGGCAGGCGCGCTGGCGACTGCCGCGGACAACGACCGCAACTTCAGCCTTGCCAAGTGGGGCGCCGAGGGGATGGACAACCTGACTCCGCTTTGGCTCTTGAAGTTCCTGCCGAACATGCTCGCCTGCCACGTGACCATCGTGCACGACGCCCAGGCGCCCTCCAACACGATTACCTGCGCCGAAGCAGCGAGTCACCTCGCCATCGGCGAAGCCTACCGAACGATCGCCCGCGACGACGCCGACGTGTGCATATGCGGCGGAGCGGAGAGCAAGATCAATCCGATGGCGATCATCAGACCGCAGCTATGGGGACGGCTGAACACCGATGATAATGACGCACCCGAACGGGCGTCCCGGCCCTTCGGTGCCCACAGGCGGGGAATGGTGGCGGCGGAAGGCGGCGGGTTGGTAATCCTCGAATCCCTCGACCATGCGCACAAACGGGGCGCAAGGATCTATGCGGAGGTCGTCGGATTTGGAGCCGGCGCCGGCACTGAAAGCTGGTCCAAACCGGACTCGAAGGGTCGCGGCCTATCCCTCGCGATTCGCAACGCACTGGCCGACGCGGGTGCTACACACGAAGGAATCGATCTGGTGGCGCCTTTCGGTTGCGGAACGATTGAGCATGATGCGGCGGAGATGGCTGCCTGGAACGAAGTGTTCGGCTCGCGCCTGGACGATGTCTACGCGATCACGACGCGCGGTGCAATTGGAAACAACGGCGCCGGGTCCGGTGCCATTGACTTCGCCGCAATGGTGACGGCCCTACAACACAATACCGCCCCGCCGTCTCTGAACACGGAAAATCTCGATCCTACCTGCCGGTTTCGGTTCGTGCAGGATGATCCTATTGACGCCGACATCACGCAGGCGATCAGTGTGGGTTATGCCCTGGCCGGTGCGCAGAACGCCGCGCTGGTGATCCGGCGATATCAGGAGTAAATCGGTGGAGCGACGCGTTGTCATCACGGGTATGGGCTGGGTGACGCCCTTGGGGCACGACATCGAGGTCGTCTGGCAGTGTATGCTCGCCGGCGAGAGTGGTATTGCTCCCACAACCTTGTTCGACGCCCGAACGTTCCCTTCATCCTTTGCCGCCGAGGTGAAGTCCTTCTCGCTGGAGCAGTTTCTAAAATCGGATGCGGACAAGCACCGTGGGGCAAGCCGCAACACTCAGTTCGCACTGGCGGCGGCCGTAACGGCCTGGGAGAACGCGGGGCTCGCCCAATACATGGGTCTAGATCCGACTCGTGTCGGTGTCTATCTCGGCGGCGGAGAAGGGCCGATCGACTTCGATCCGTGCGCGGCTGCCGCCCTGGCGGGTTGCCTCGATGAAAACGGTGAACTGACACCCCTTGACACCGTGAAATGGGCGCAGGCCGCTGCTCGTCTGTTCGACTCCACGTGCGAGCTGCAACAGGACCCGAACATGGCCGGCGGACACTTGGCCGTCCAGTTCAACGCCCAAGGCCCCAACCTCAACACCCTCACCGCCTGCGCCGCCAGCACGCAGGCAATCGGTGAGGCCACGCGCGTGATTCTGTACGGTGACGCGGACATGATGATCTCGGGTGGAACCCACAGTATGATTCACCCGCTCGGCATAACGGGATTCAATCGGCTGACCGCTCTATCGACTAGAAATGACGAGTATTCGACAGCTTCGCGCCCATTCGATCGTACGCGCGACGGGTTCGTCGTGGGGGAGGGCGCCGCCATCGTTGTCCTCGAAGAACTCGAGCACGCCAGGCGCCGTGATGCCCGAATCCTCGCCGAGATCGTCGGCTTCGGCTCGACCGCCGACGCCTTTCGTATCACCGACATCCACGAAGAGGGGCGCGGAGCGATCGCCGCAATGCAGGCCGCCCTGGATGATGCAGGACTCACTACGGCGGATATCGACTACATATCCACCCACGGCACGGGCACGGAGGAGAACGACAAGATAGAGACACTGGCCATCCGCCGCCTCTTCGGTGATCGCGCCGACAAGGTCCCGGTAAGCAGCATAAAGAGCATGATCGGCCACATGATCGCCGCCGCCGGTGCGGCCGAGCTGATCACGTGCGTCCTGGCCATCCGCGACGGTGTGATACCGCCGACCACCAACTACAGCACACCCGATCCGAACTGCGACCTGGACTGTGTCCCCAACAAAGCCCGCAATTGCGAAGTCCGGACCGTCCTCTCCAACAGCTTCGGCTTCGGCGGCCAGAACGACACCCTCATCATCCGCGCCTTGAGCCGCCGGCTTTAGCCCTCTCGGCCGTGCGGGATACCGTGGCACTCGCCCTGCAAATGGACATTCTCGACCTGGATCTGGAATTACACTCCAACAGCGTGTAATACGCATCCTTTGAAATCTTCGCGCTTTGCTGTTGGACGCGTGACACCTGTGGAACCGGATATCGTCCGCCGAAGCCCGCTCCTTAACAGTCGCGGCTCTGATCCGGGGTGCAGCTTAATGTCGCAATGCATATAACTACTGGACAAGTTGATCATGAGCGTGGACGAAACCGGTAGCGCCCAGAAGTGGAGAACGCCTCTTATGGAACCGATTTATCTTGACTATAACGCGACGACGCCGCTTGATCCGGCCGTGGTTGACGCCATGCAACCTTATCTCGACACCCACTTCGGCAATCCATCAAGCAGCCACGTATACGGCATGCGGTGCAAAAAGGCGGTTGAAACCGCCAGACGACAGGTGGCTGACATGCTCGGGGCATCGCCCGATGAAATCGTATTCACCAGCGGCGGCTCCGAGTCGAACAACCTTGCCATTCGCGGCGTGGCCCAATCGCTCAAGCAAAAAGGGAACCACATCATCACATCCGCCGTCGAGCACCCGGCCGTCGCAGAGGTCTGCCGATACCTCGAATCGCAGGGCCTTCGCATCACGGTCGTGCCCGTCGACCAGACCGGCCTTATCGATCCGGCCGACGTCGAGAAAGCCATCACACCCGCGACGATCCTGATCACCATCATGCACGCCAATAACGAAGTCGGCACGATCCAACCCATTCGAGAGATCGCCGACATCGCCCGGCATCGAGGCACACTCATCCACACGGACGCGGCGCAATCCGCGGGCAAGATCCCTGCGAACGTCGACGAACTCGGCGTGGACCTACTCTCCATCGCGGGTCACAAGCTCTACGCACCAAAAGGAGTCGGAGCGCTCTACATACGGACCGGCGTCAAACCCGAGAAGCTCATCTTCGGGGCCGACCATGAACGCGGTTGGCGCGCCGGCACGGAGAACGTGCTCGAAATCGTCGGTCTGGGAAAGGCGTGCGAACTGGTGAGTGAACGTCTTGACAAACGCGCGGAGCATATGAAGACGCTGCGCGACAGGCTCCACGAAGGGATTACCGCCAAGATCACCGACGTACGCCTGAATGGCCACCCCGAAAACCGACTGCCCAACACCCTGAGCGTCAGTTTCCGCGGCATCGAGGCGAACGCCATACTCTCGGAGCTGACCGAAGTCGCCGCCTCAGCCGGTGCAGCCTGCCACGCCGACGAAGTCGTGATGTCGGATACGCTCAAAGCCATGAATGTTCCCATCGACTATGCAATGGGCACCATACGCTTTTCAACCGGCGCATTTCTGACCGAGGCGGAGGTCGACCGGGCCATCGAGGCTGTCACCACTGTGGTTAAAAGACTGAGGCCGGAGGGTGATGAAATCACCTGCGGCTTCGAGACCAGCGAGAAGATCAGACTCACCCGGTTCACGAGCGGTCTGGGATGTGCGTGCAAGCTGCGACCTCAAGCTTTGGAGAAACTGCTGGCCTCATTGCCACCCATGGGCGATCACCCAAACGTGTTGGTTGGGACGGATACTGTCGATGATGCCGCCGTTTACAAAATCACCGACGATATGGCTGTCGTCCAGACCGTTGATTTTTTCACGCCTGTCGTCGACGATCCATTTACATTCGGCGCCATCGCCGCAGCCAACTCACTGAGCGACATTTATGCAATGGGTGCCAGACCGATCTTCGCTCTCAGCATCGTCGGATTTCCGTCGAATCGTCTACCGCTGACAGTTCTCGAAGAAATCCTTCTTGGCGGGCGCGAGGTCGCTGATAGAGCCGGCATACCCATCCTCGGCGGTCATACCGTGGACGATCCCGAGCCGAAGTTCGGACTGGTGGTGACCGGCGTCGTCCACCCGAACGAGATGTGGACTAATACCGGTGCGATGCCCGGCGACGCACTCATCCTGACCAAGCCGCTCGGCCTGGGTGTCATGAGTACGGCACTCAAGGCCGGCCTGCTGGACCCGGCGCATCAGGAGCGGATTCAAGAGATCATGACGACCCTCAATAACACCGCGGCCGACGTCTTGCAAAGATTCACGGTTCACGCCTGCACCGACGTCACCGGTTTCGGACTTCTGGGTCATCTCCATGAGATGTCAATGGGAAGCGGTGTAGACGTCGAGATCGACCACCGCGCATTGCCGATCATCGACGGGGCGGCCGATCTGGCCACAGGTGGCACGGTCCCCGGCGGCACGCTGAACAATAAGTTGTTCGTCGAGCCTCATGTGAGCTGGGACGACCGCGTGTCCGAGACAAACCGCATCCTGGCCTGCGACGCCCAGACGTCAGGCGGTTTGCTGGCTGCCCTGCCCGACGAACAATCTAGTGCCGCTATTACGGCACTGCAAAACGCCGGCGTCGAATCCGCCACCATAATCGGCCGGTTCACCAACAAGGGATCCGGTCGGATCTCGGTTCGCTGATCGTCGGCAGTATGAGTCTAGCCGGGTCTGCGTACACGCTTGCTGTGCCTAAATGCCGCCGAGTAGCTCCCCTCCTTGCCAAGGAGGGGCTGGGGGAGGTTCATCGTTCACCCACAGACCCCCCTCAATCCCCCCTTAGCAAGGGGGGACGCGAAACGCGTACCGGCCTGAAGACCCGACACAATCTGGTGCAGGTCGGGTCCAGGGCAATCGCATCTAATTTCGCTCAAGGCGGTTATCAGTGCGACAAAGGGCATTCCCCCCGTCGCACCACCTTCGAATCGCGAAACAGGATGTCCGTTCTTGGGGCCGCAAACGCGGGTTTTGGTTTAGCCCAAGTTGAGCAGCTGCGCAGAATCTGAGTTTTTTTCGCGGTGTCGATGGGCGGTGGCGAGCTCTTGAACGGGGTTGGGCTTGTCGAAGTTGTCCGAATCTCGATGTAGTCAAAACATTGCC
>Ga0307432_1000377_pt1 | contig 35573 bp, 34 predicted proteins | sample SalMarWE160150MG_FD_202158 | JGI IMG/M metagenome (GOLD analysis project Ga0307432, IMG submission 202158) | Salt marsh sediment microbial communities from the Plum Island Ecosystem LTER, Massachusetts, United States - WE1603-150 | ecosystem: Environmental > Aquatic > Marine > Intertidal zone >...
TGGCTATTGTCAATAGGGGGAAGAGTATGTGAGCATCGAGTGTCCATTCTTTAGGGGTTAGGATTTAGGATTTAGGGGTATGAGTTTTTATCAAGAGTTAACCGTGAGTTTGCCGTGGCATTCTTAGGTCTTAGGGTTTAGGATTTAGGGGTTAGTTTTATTTTCCTACCAACATAACGATTCAACTACTCAACTATTTAACTATATCTGTGTTCATCTCTGGTTTCCTTTTATGAGTTCTTTGTATAATCTTTCGTGCTCTCTTACACAGTGTCTCAGTGAAAATCTTTCCTTTACGGTTTCCCTTGCCTTCCCTCCCATCTCCTTTCTCAACTCTACCGACTCCATCAGGTTTAAAACAGCAAGTGCAATTGCCGATGGGTCACCTGCTGGAACGAGCATACCTGTTTCCCCCCCGATAATTTGCTCGGGAATGCCGCCAACACTGCTGGCTATAACAGGAACCCTCATCGCCATTGCCTCCATTATTGAGATCGGTGTCCCTTCAACAAAGGAAGACTGAATAAAGATATCCATAAGCGAGAGAAGTTGTGGGATACCCTCTCTCTCTCCAAGGAAACGAATATTTTCATCGAGTCCGAAATAGGACGTTAAATTCGTAAGTCGTCTGTAATAACTTATCTGCGTATCCAAGATCTTTCCAACGATAAGCAACTTTATTCTGTGATATTTCTTTTTAATGATAGCCAGCGCCTCTATCAGGTTTTCATATCCCTTGACCCAGGTTATATTACCAACCGAGCCCAAGATGATATCATCATCATTAAGGTTTAACTCTTTCATTAGCACGCTCTTTTCCTCCAAAGAGATGGAAAGTGGGTTAAATACTTGAACATCTACAGGTCCCCTGATTACAACATCCGCAATACCTGAACCGTTAATGTAATAATCCCTGGTAATCTCTGATATGTTTACAACCCTGTCTGCAGTGAGCTTTATAAATGGTTGTAGTGCCTTAACCAGATATTGCGGGTAGAGTGTCCCAAAAAGATGCCATACGACCTTCCTTCGGGTAAGAAATGCCGCTAAGGTTCCCTGTAAATTCAATAATCCGTGGACATGGACAACGTTGATTTTCTCTTTTTTAATGATTTTCACAAGGGAATGAATAGATGGGATAAAATTGAAGATATAACGAATATTCAAAAAGAAGGTCCCTATACTACGGATGTAGTGGGGCGTTCCTAATTCACACTGATAGACGGTCATCCCTTGCTTCCTGGCATATAGAGGCACTTCACCATTGCCCTTTGGCAAACACATCAAATATTCTATTCCTTTATCGTGTAATTTCCTTGCCATGGATAAGACGCGCCTTGATGGTCCACCGATCCTATCATCCAGAAGAACATTTAGCACCCTTATCTTCATGCTCATTTTATCAAAAGCTGTAGTCCTGCTATAATGAACATTGCAGTATAGGAAAAACTCGATAGGAGGTCACCCCTCATCATAAAGAATACAAAACCAAGGAAAAAAGGATAGTACACAGAGAGAATGCTGGGGAACGTAAGACCGAAAGTCTTCCAGTAGTAATCGTCCAATGACGATAGTATCCACCCAAATCCAAATGCAAATAGTATCAACCCACATACTCCAAAATTAATATAACCTTCAAAAGGAAGGGGACAACATAAATTTTCATAGGGAATAGAAAAAAAACGGGCAACAACTCTACCGGAGCCTACGGGTTTCCCTTTCCAGAGACTCCTTGGTATCCAGAACAGGAGCGGACCGGACAACTGCCGCCCATAAGTTATTCCAGCTCTTTTCCTATATTGCACTGTATGGACAGCCATCTCATATGCGTCAAAGTTTGGTGAGGTATAAAGCATGGGAAGCTTATTTACATTGAATTGTTCCACTTTGATCGTTTTCAATGCTTTATCCCGGAACTCATTACTTAGAGGATATAGTATGAGTATTCCCAAAAGTAGGGTCAAAAGCACCCACCCTTTCTTTTTTCCCTTTCCTATAAAAAGGAAAACGATGAATCCCAGGATAACCGTGCCTGCCCAATATCTTGAGCAAGCAAAAGGATTATTAACAAGAAGATTGACAAGGACTAAAGAACCGGTCAAAAACCACCACTGCTTTTTATTCTTCCATCTGCCCTGCATAACAAGGAGTCCTATGAGTGAAAGCGCGGGGATAACCTTCAGGAACTTGTCTAGGAACATCATAAGGTGATGGGGGTGAATAGTATATAAGACTTCCCTGTATACTCCCCTTATGAGCATATTCCGAAGTCCGAATACGTAGAGAAAAATAATTAGAACAAGGAAGGAAAGGTAAACCGATATAAAAACACCTCTCTTCCCTATTCTTAATCGCTCTTCTGCAAAAGATGTTTTCTTGTTGTTAGGTTTCCTGATATAATAACCAACCACATAGAAACCAATCCAGGTAATAAGAAGAAGATTCGTAAGGAGAATAGGATATGCTTCTTCTTTATCAAGCCATAAAGGAAACTGACCCGTAGTGTACTGAATTAAAGGAGTAATGGAAAAGAAAATCAAGAAGAATAACCAGTGAATCAGATTCAAAGAATAAGGTCGTCCATCTGAACCCCGACCTACTGGGTCTATAATTATAAAAAGAATACAGATAACCCCTATAACTGAAAAGGTTAAGATATTATAAAATTGTAGTATTGTGCCCCTCTTGTATTATAATAGCAGAATTATTATTCAATGTCAATAGGGGTTTAAGATAGAATAAGTCAGGATTAACGTGATAAGGGATATGTGGTATGTGGTATGTGATATGTGGTAAGGGTTCAGAGTACTGAGTTCAAAGTTTCAAGTTACAAGTTTCAAGTTTTAGAATTTAGTAGTTAATCAGTTGATATCAGTGAAAATCAGTGTCCAATTCAGGGGTTAGGATATAGGATATAGGATTTAGGATTTGGTGGTGCGTGTTTTTATCTGCGTCAATCTGTGTCCATCTGCGGTTTCACTTTCTTGGTGGTGTGTGTTTTTTATTAGTATCTATCTGTGTAAATCTGTGGTTTCATTTCGGTGGGGGTTATGATTTAAAATAAAAAAAATTTAAAAGAGGGTTGCCAACCAGCCCTACCCTCATTCGAATATTCGATAATGCAATATTCAATTTCCCAACTTGTCAATGCACTGTATCCGTCTCTTCTATGGACCCGGAAGGAGAAAATATCCAGTACGAAATCCAGTGGGATCCGGATCCCAACTTTCCCAATCCTTCTTCTCTAACCACAGGGATACATTCCTCTGGCGATACAGTTACTACCGCAATTCTCCTTGGGTTAACTCCGGCAGAGGCTGAGACCCTCTTTTACTGGAGGACAAGAGCAACAGATTCTATCGAATCAGGCAACTGGTCTCTGTGGAGTGAAGTTCGTTCCTTTACTATGGATATGGAGGCCGAGGATATCTATTGGTATCAGGATGCTAAAGCTCAATTTAATCAATGCACCACACATTATGTAACGGTTCAGGGTGATTCGGTAATTCTTAATGCTGGACAAACTGAGGGAAATTTGACTTCACCTCCTGTTGTCTATAACGACCTTACAACTGAAAATCTCAATAGAAACGATTGGGATGGGGTAAAGTGGACAAAATTATCAGCAGATGACTCCATCGGGATTCAGATTGAATAAAGAGGTAATGGAAGTTGGACTCTCGTACCAGACATGGTCCTACCTTATAATTCAACTGGTTTCTTTGATAAGACCAGCTACTTCTGCACAGTTAACCTTTCTTCACTGAATCCCAATAGCTACGATACACTTAGGATAAAGGCGATTTTCAGGAGACAAACTGCTAAGGCCTCCAGCGACCCCGCACTTTTGATGTGGGCACTCGGTAACAAGGATGATATTGTCACTGGCGTATCCCTTGCTGATAAACCAATGACATTCGCTCTTATGAAAAACCAACCAAACCCATTCACCAATAGGACAGAGATCCAATATCAACTACCGAAGAGGGTTAATGCCGAACTTAAGGTATATGACCTTATGGGAAGATCAGTGGCTATTCTTGTTAAGGGTGTGCAGAAAGCAGGTTACTATTCAATCCAATGGGAAGGAACCAATAAGAATGGTGAACACTTACCTTCCGGGGTTTATTTCCTCCGTTTGGAAACAGGAGAGTACTTAGTCTCACAAAAGATGCTTTTGCTCCGTTGACAAATAAAAATTGGGACTTGACTATCAAGCCCTGCATAGCAAATTGTAATAATGAGGAATAAAAAAACACATCGGTTAATGAAAAAATTTATTATTTTACTCTTCCTTATTCTTAGTATCCCTTTATCGGCTGTCCCCTTGGTTACTTACAACTACCTTTGCATCCCTGAAAATCTTCAGTTTGAAAATAAGAATGAATGGGACATTATCAGGGTCAAAGGTCTTCTGGTATCCGAAGAACAAGGTAAGCCTATCCTACCTTTGGACTACATCTATCTTTTGATTCCGGATGGGCAAAAAGCAGAATCCTTACACATAGAAATAAACTCATCTTATACGCTACCCGGCAGATATAAAATCGAACCTTTCCTACCCCTTAAAGAATCTTCTTCGATAGATTCAATGTCTTACCGCTCCTGTAAACCCTATCCTGGAGTGAGGGCTTTGATTGTAAATACAGGGAGTTTTGCGGGAAGTAAGATAGTAACCCTCCTGGTATATCCATTGGACTATTACCCTAAGAGTGGCAAAACCATTCTATTCACCGATTTAACAATCGAGCTCTTTTGCAGTCCGTCAAATAGAGCCCCAATAAGACAATCATACACAACACCCTATTCGGGACGTATTATCCAGAAGGTTCTTTCGAGCATAGTGGATAATGATGAGGATATCCCTTTCTATTCCCATAGACTTTGCATCAGAAATAAGGCTCCCGACGCTTCTTATCCTTCTTATATAGTGATCACCGCTGATTCCCTGATGGATGCCTTCCTACCTTTAACCCACTGGCTTACAAGTAAGGGAATAAAGGCAGATATTATCTGCCTGGATTCTATCCTCCAAAACTACTCATATGATCCTATCTCCTTATTATATGATTCCCCTGGTGCTATTCGTGGGTTTCTTATGGATGCATATGCAAATGGGACTCAGTGGGTATTGCTTGGAGGGGATGAAGAAATCGTTCCAGTGCGATATGGAACCTCTGAGAACAATGACTCAACCGTCCCTGAGCAACCGCCTTCCGACCTATATTACTCAGACCTCGATGGTAACTGGAATGTGGATGAAGATGATCTCTATGGTGAGCCGATTGACGACTCTGTTGACTATTATTCAGAGTTATTTGTAGGACGTTTGCCTTGCAATAACAACTTAGAGATAGGGAACTGGATTGAGAAGGTCTTGAGTTATGAAAGGAATCCAGGCAATGGTAACTATAGTTATCTAACGAGGGTCTTCTGGACGGGGGCCGATGAACTCAGGGATGAACCGGGATATATCATAGAAAATGGCTCGTATCCAACATACTTTGAACACGATACCACAGTGCTTGAGGGTCCCTATGGATTTCACCCGTGGGGAAGCGAGGTCGTAGCTTGGATGAATAACTATTATGGATGGTTTAACCTCTACGGGCACGGTGCACCCGACCAGGTAACGGTCTCTGCACCAGGGTATAATAACGGGAGCGAAGAGAGAGACTTTCTGGTTAGTCTCGATTCCTGTGAGGTATATCACTATAACCTGCATGGGGGTTGTAGAGTAGAAACAGGTAATGGATTGGATTCTCTTAATAATGAGAATTACTACGGTATTATGTATCTTTCTTCCTGTTATCAGGGCGCCTATGACTTTGAACATTTTGACCTTTTTGATATATATTGCGGCCCATCCATAGGGGAAGCCTTTACCATGCTACCTAAAAAGGGCGGACCAGCCTTCCTGGGTTATACTCGATATGCAAAGGAAACTTCCTCAATGGTGTTGCATCTACATTTCCTGGAAACCTTATTCGATGATAGTCTCTCTAACATAGGCGCCGCGGAAGCAATATCCAGAACAAAAGTGTATCCTCATTTTATCCATCTATCCCACACTCTGTTCGGCTGCCCTCTCATGCCTATTTGGACTGATATACCCTCTCATCTCAATGTAGCCTTTGTTGATTCCATACCCCCTGAATCAACAGATTTCGAGGTCACAATTACAACTTCCACTATACCTGTGAAAGATGCCTATGTATGTCTCTGGAAGGGTGATGAGGTTTATACAACAGGTTACACTGGTTTAGACGGCAAATTGACACTACCAATAATACCAAAAACTGAGGGCATTATGCTCCTTACAGCAACAAAGGATAATTTCATCCCTTCACTCGATACTGTTCGCGTAGACTCCAGTCTTTCTTCCATATCTGAAATAGACTCCAATGGGCTCCCAATCTGCAAAATAGAAAGAACCCCTCTATCCCGGAAAGTGACATTCAAATTTTATCTCCCTCTGCCAGGCCAGGTGAAACTTGATATATTTGACCTCACAGGAAGGAAAATAGTAAGGTTAATACATAGAAAATTTACTCGGGGGGAACACCGAGCCATCTGGGAGTGTTCTGATTCAAAAGGGAGAAATACTCCAACTGGTATATATTTCTATCAGTTCCATTATAAAAATCAAAATTTAAGAGGAAAATTCCTCATCCTGAAATAACAAACAATACAAACCCTGGGATTATAGTGGTAAGTGATAAGGGATATGTGATATGGGACGAGGATTTAGGGGTTAGTTTTATTTTTTTACCAACATAACGACTCAACTATTTAACTTTATTACTCCGCGTCTTTGTGGCATTATTAGGGGTTATGATTTAAAATAAAAAAAATTTAGGAAAAGGGGTTGACTTTTCTTTTTAAATGATAGTATATGTTCTGACTTAGTTATTGTGATTGCATAGAAAGTTAAGGGATGTGGATAAAAAAAAGAAAAAAGTGAGTTTCAGTTGAAACAAATTACCTGAAACTTACGTCTAACAGATAAAAAGGGAGGAATTAAAATGAGATTTAATAAAAGATTCGCTCAATTCAAAACGAAGTATAGACCATCAAGTGACCTTGCAACAATAAGGTAGGATCTTAATAGCCCTTACAAACACCCCTAAAAAGGGGGCAGGAAAACCTGCCCCCTTTTTTATTTTCACCTCCCCTCCCTCCAATCCCGCATAAAATATTTTTAATAAGCACCAAACTATGTGCTTTTCCCCAGACTTTTAATTTCCTAAAAGCATCCACTTATCCTCCTTCTAACTGTATCTTAATCTATATCCTGTCCCCTGTATCCTATTCTCTATATCCTATCCCCTATATCCTATTAGCTATCCAGGGGTAGGTTTTTTTGAGGCCTTCTTTTAGTGAGATTGATGGGGACCAACCCAGGACTTTTTTTGTAAGGATGAATTTTCTTATATAGGTGGGAGAGGTTTCACAACCTCGATAATGTTATACCCCTTGACTTGAATAAATTAGCACCTATATTAAAGAAAAAATAGATATATTATATTGACAATTTAAAAATAGTATATATATTTAAAATACTAATTTAAAAATAAGATAATAAAATAAATTTATAAGGAGGCTTTTTATGGTCAAAAAGAGTATTTTAAAAGAAGTTCTTATTGATCAGCGAGAATTTTTGGAGGATAAAAAGGATTGGGTAAAAAGAGAAATTCTAAACAAGGTTGAAAAATATCTTGAGATTCCTCATATTATAGTGATTTCAGGCTTGCGTCGCGTTGGAAAATCAACATTACTCAAGCAAATCATTGAAGAGTATTATAAAAATGAGCCTTTTTATTTTGTGAATTTTGAGGATGAGCGTCTCATTGATTTTAAGGTTTCAGATTTTAACAACCTAAATGAGGTGCTAATTGAATTATATGGTGATTCCCAAACATACTTCTTTGATGAAATACAGACGGTTAGCAACTGGGAAAGATTTGTTAGAAGGCTCTACGATTTAAGGAATAAAATTTTTATTACAGGTTCCAGTGCCAGTCTCCTTGAAAGAGAGATTGGTTCAAAACTTACAGGACGATATCTACATATTGAATTGCTTCCATTCTCCTTTGCAGAGTATTTAAAAATGAAAAATGTAAAGCCGGATGCTAATTGGCACCTAAGGACAAAGGATAGGGCACTGATAAGAGCTCATTTTAACAGTTATATCAAAGAAGGTGGAATGCCTGAATATATAAAATATGGAGAGAAAGAATTGCTTCAACGACTCTATAAGGATGTTATATTCAGGGATATAGTAACAAAGCATAATATAAGAAATGTTGATGATTTAAGAGATTTATCATTATATATAGTTAGTAATGCAGGTTCGCTTTTTACATATTCAAGTCTTCAAAGAGCAACAAATATAAATAATGTGATGTCCGTAAAGAATTATGTAAATTTCCTTAAAGATAGTTACTTATTATTTGTGGTTAAAGGTTATAGTTACTCGGTAAAAAAACAGAATCTTAGTCCAAAAAAAATATTTATTATCGACAATGGAATAAGAGACAGCATTGGCTTTAGTTTTTCAGAAAATAGAGGACAATATCTTGAGCATATCGTTTTTCTTGAATTAAAGAGAAAGAACAAAGAACTGTACTATTATCAAACCAGAAGCAAAAAGGAAATAGATTTTCTTATCCACACCAAAAATGAACCCGAAACTCTAATTCAGGTTACTACATCCCTTCATGACAGAGAAGTTGAAAATAGAGAAATTTCTACGCTCACAGAGGGAATGAAAGAATTAGGCATAAAAAAAGGATTAATTTTAACAGAAGAAGATGAAAAGATGGTAGATACACAGTCAGGAAATATCCAGGTTTACCCTATAAGTAAATGGCTCCTTTCTCCTTAGTTAATATCTTAATTAGTCTTCTATCTCCATTCATTACCTTCAATTCCAAATCATAGACCATATATCCTATCCCCTGTATCCTAATCTATATCCTATATCCTAACCCCTATATCCTATTAGCGATCCATGGATATGTTTTCTCGAGGCCCTCTCTTAAGGTAATAGAAGGTGCCCAACCCAGGACTTTTTTTATAAGGGTATTAATGGATTGACCGTTGACCGTTGACTGCTGACGGACGTACCTATCAAGTATGTTCTCGGTTCATAGTTCTTGGTTCTTGGTTTCATTATTAATCAGTAATTTGGATGTTCGGTAGTTAGTTAGTTGGATAGTTGGGTTGTCAAAACATAAAAACATTCAGCTTCTCCCTTTTAAATATTTTATTAGACTATGAGTCTTTTTACCTATAGTCTCTATTTTACCCAATAGATCATCAATAACAGAAATATAACCTAAATTTTTCGCAATTATAACCTGTGTTTCTAATTCTGATAAAGAACCTAATGCAATGTATATAAATCGGATATATTCAGCTTTGGAATTTCTCGCCGCTCCCTCGGCAATATTGCTAGGAAAAGAAATTGCTGCTCTTCTCATTTGGGAACTCAAACCATACATTTCTTCTTTAGGAAAATCTCTGGTGATTTTATATATCTTGGTCACGAGATCAATCCCTTCTCGCCAAATATCTAAATTCCTATGAGTCCTCATATCTTTACCTTCTTTCATTTCCTCCTCTCAAATATCCTTCCATCAAACTACCTAACCACCTAACTAACCAACCTGATTAAGCTCCTCCACATACTTCCCCAATGCATGCTCAAACGTGAAGTTTTTCTCAAAAAAGCGTCTCCCCCTCTCACCCATCATTGCCAGTTCCTCAGGATTATTTAACCAGAACTTTATATGTTCAACCACCTGTTCAACATCCCCCTGGTCAGCCCGTAGGCCACAATCGCCTTCCTCTATAATATTTGCCACATCGGAATCCTCACTCACCAGACCTAAAATTGCCTGCCCACTTGCCAGTGCGCTATAAATCTTACAAGAGACACAAAGCCCATTTACCCTCTTATCCTCTGAAATTATGGAGATGTCTCCACAGGTAAGTGTCTCTGGCAACATCGTAAGTGGTTGGTATGGATAAAAATCGACATTTCTTAGGTTTCTCTCTTGAACAATTTCTTCTAATTTCTTCTTTTTTGCTCCATCACCTATGAAGACAAATTTAATAGGCAAGTCTTTCACTCTTTCTGCCGCATAAACCAGAGTAGCCAAATCATGATGCTGACCAAGGTTCCCTGAATATAGAAGAGTTAATTCATTATCGTAGCCATGCTCTCTTGTAAAAGGATTGTCTTCTTTCTTCGTAGGTTTTATAAACTCAGGGTCTTCCCAATTATGTATAACTCTAATTTTTGAAACATCTATCTTCCTATCAGATTTCCTGATAATTGTTTGCTTCATTCGTTCGCCAAGCACTACAATACGAGATGCCCTATAATATAATATTTTATTCAGCCTATTCCACATCTTTACGGGCAGTCCATTTTCATTTACTACGCCGAGTGTAACCGCCATATCCGGATACACATCATGCATTATAATGACATATCTTTGACCCCTGAGATAGTTGAGAAAAAGACCAACAAAAAGTAAAATTGGAGGGTTAGATAATATAAGCAGTATGTCCTTTTGTCTACTCTTAAAGATTAGATGAATCAAAGTTAAAAAGGAAAATGAAAGCCAATTTATTATTCTATTTAAAGGATTATCTTTATCTAACTGAGTAGAAGAAAGTCTATTAATCTTTATGCCTTTATAATCCTCTCTACTTGTGAGTTTTTTCGTCTCCTGTCCCTGATAGGTAGGCTGGCTGGTATATACTTCAACATCAAAATCTTTTTCTTCCAAACCAACAGCCAGCTCCGTCATCAATTGCCCAGTCGAAGCCGGCTCCGGATGAAAGTATTCAGTTAAAAGTTTTATTGATTTTCCCATTTATCTATTTAACTATTCTTTGACTCGTGATTCAAGACTATCTTTTATTTAATGTCGACTCACGACCTGCAATTTTGCCCATACCACTTAATTGTCTTCTTTAACCCTTCCCTGAAATTTGTTTTAGCTTCAAAACCAAACTTTTCCTTTGCTCTTGATGTATCAAGCATCCTTCGGGGTTGTCCATCGGGTTTTGAAGTATCCCATCTGATTTCACCTCTAAATCCGGTAAGTTCAACAATTAAATCGACTAAATCCTTAATAGTTATCTCAAAACCTGCGCCTAAATTTACAGGCTCAGATTCATTATAAAACTCAGTCGCGAGCAAAATACCTTCTGCAGCATCCTCAACATAAAGAAACTCCCTACTTGCTTTTCCGGTACCCCAAACAGTGATAAAATTCTTTCCTTCTTCTTTTGCATCAACGCATTTCTTTATAAGTGCTGGTATAACGTGAGATGATTTGGGGTCAAAGTTATCACCCGGTCCATATAAATTCACTGGAAGTAAAAATATAGCATTTAATCCGTACTGCTGCCTATATGCCTGAGACTGGACAAGAAGCATCTTTTTTGCAAGTCCATAAGGAGCATTGGTTTCCTCTGGATACCCATCCCAGAGATTTTCTTCTTTAAAGGGAACTGGAGTGAATTTTGGATAGGCACAGATGGTCCCTAGACATACGAACTTTTCGATATTAAACTGACGGGCATATTCAATAAGCTCTATACCCATAATTGCATTATCATAGAAAAACTTACCTGGATTTTCACGGTTAGCCCCAATCCCCCCTACAACAGCAGCAAGATGAATCACTATATCAGGCTTTTGTTCGTCATACATTCGGATTATGTCTTCTTTTTCACGAAGGTCGTATTCAGGTAAGTCTGCTATCTCTATTCGTTTACACCCCCGCTCCTTTAGTTTTTTAACCAGATGAGTGCCGAGGAATCCTTTCCCCCCTGTTACTGTTACCCGCCTTTTACCCCAGAAGTCCCTATCTGTCTTGTGTCGTGTGTCTTGTGTCATGAGTCACCTCCTTGTGTCTTGCGTCCTGTGTCATGAGTCTTGTGTCTTGCGTCATGAGTCTTGTGTCTTGCGTCCTGTGTCTTGTGTCGTGGGTCAGCGGATTCCTCCTTTAAGTATCGTATAAAACCACCAATAAGATTAGCAATTATTTCAGTTCCGTCAAGGAGTGTATTAAATGTTTCTTCGTTAATGTAAGATAGATCATAAGCAACATATAACTGACTTTGTACTTCTGAAGCAGAACCTTTTGCAATATAAAGAAACTGGATAAACTCTTTATCAGTTTGGCGTGAAAACCCCTCTGCAATATTGCTCATTATTGAAACTGCTGCACGTCTAATTTGGTCCTTTAGACTCCAATCCTTTGTAAATTTTCCATTATTAGTTACACGATAAATTTCTTTCACCAAATCTCTTGATTTTTGCCATGCTTTAATATCTTTAAAACTTTTTATATTAGCCATAGCGTTTGTACGCTTTATTTCTTTTTCTCTTGACTCGCGACTGCTGACTCACGACTCACGACACTCCTCCATATCAGCATTGACCATAATTTTCACCAATTCCTCAAACTTAACCTTGGGTTGCCAGCCAAGTTTTTCTTTTGCCTTAGATGCGTCTCCTACGAGGTATTCAACATCTGTAGGACGGAAATACCTTGGGTCTACCTCTATAAGGACCTTACCTGTTTTACTGTCCTTCCCTACCTCATTAATACCCTCTCCTTCCCACTTAAGTTCTATGTTAATCTGCTTGAAAGCCTCTTCAGCAAATTCTCTTACTATATGGGCTTCACCAGTTGCAATAACAAAATCTTCGGGTTCATTTTGTTGCAGCATTAGCCACATTGCTTCCACATATTCCGGAGCATAACCCCAGTCTCTTTTTGCATCAAGATTCCCAAGATACAACTTATCCTGCAATCCAAGATGTATCTTTGCAACTGCTCTGGTAATTTTCCTGGTCACAAAACGTTTCCCTCGACGGGGTGATTCGTGATTAAACATAAGTCCACTGCAGGCAAAAAGATTATATGCTTCACGATAGTTAATTGTTATCCAGTGGGAATAGAGCTTTGCAATTCCATAAGGGCTTCTTGGGTAAAAAGGAGTCAATTCATTTTGAGGAAACTCCCGTGCTTTCCCAAACATTTCACTTGAGGATGCTTGATAAAAGCGAGTTTTAACCTTTGTCTCTCTAATAGCATCAAGAAGCCTCAGTGTGCCCACGGCGTCAACCTCTGCAGTATATTCAGGAACCTCAAAAGAAACCTTAACATGGCTTTGAGCACCAAGGTTATAGATTTCATCAGGTTGAATTTTTTCTATAAGCCGGTTCAGGTTACTTGAATCCGTTAAGTCTCCATAGTGGAGAAACAATCTAACATCCTTTTCATGCGGGTCCTGGTATAAATGGTCAATCCTTTTTGTTGTAAACACACTGGCCCGACGAATTGTCCCATGAACTTCATAGCCTTTATTTAACAGTAACTCTGCAAGATACGCCCCATCCTGTCCAGTTATCCCAGTTATAAACGCTTTTTTCATTTACATCCTCCTACCTTTATAACGCTTATTATTTTTACTATTATACATTATCTTATTAGATATACTCTCCTTTTGCAAGCCCAATTTGGGAGGTGTGTTGGGTGATGGATATATATGTGTAATTTGGGGATGTGGTGGGAAGGGTAGAGTATACACTTCAACATTAAAATCTTTATCTTTCAAACCAACAGCCAACTCTGCCATCAGCTGCCCTGTAGAAGCCGGCTCCGGATGAAAGTATTCAGTTAGTAGTTTTATAGATTTTTTCATTTTGTCATCTTTGCGCTTGCAGCATAATCTTTATTAATTAACCAATCATAATACTTATCCCAATTATCTTCACAGAATAATTTATAAAACTTTTCTTCGCAAGACAGTGAAATATTTTCAAAATGGTTCTTAATGTAAATTACAGCATCATAAAATTCTTTTACAGAAAAATCATAGGGAAGCAAGTAACCCTCAACTTTATGTCCTATATGCTGAGAAAACCCAGGTAAATTCCGAGCTATAATAGGTGTACCATATTTGAATGCGACCGGCACACTGCCACTTTGAGTTACCTGTTTATGAGATAAGAAAATGGCCAAACTCCCTAACACCGTATCAGCAATTTCTTCATCTGTTATATTTGTTCTATTCACTACATCTAATAGTGACAATTCATTGGTCGATAATTTTCGTAAAGCCCTATTTATTGGGTTCCTTGTAACAATTTTAAACCTTATATCATATCTATTTAAATTATATACGTATTGCACTAAACTTAAAAATTCACTTAACCCTCGGCTTTTATTTATCGTTCCGATAAAAGAGATATATTTTCTTTGTATATATTTTCTTCTTTTATCCTTATATTTCCTCAACAACAATGGCGCTGTATGAAGTTTAACGGTAGAGGGATCTTTATATCTTAATAGATACACTTCTTTAGCACTAGCAGAAGGAAAAATTATATCCGTAGCATCTTTTAAACTAATGCTTTGAAAAAATTCAGCTAAGTAATAATAGAGTCTTCCAGCGAGCCCGAAGCTTCTTTTATCCGGTTTATACGGTTCATGCAAGTAAATGGAGCGAATACCCTTAGGCTGGGTTTTCTTACATATAGAAAGCACCAATTTACTAAGGGGATGAGGATTATATAAGCATACAAAATCTGGGGGTTGTTTTCTAAAAATATCAATTATCCTTCTTTTTATTCGCAAATATCCAATAGAATCTTTAAACATCTCCTTTAAACTACGTGATGAAGCTAAATAAATAATATTTTCACTATCCTCTTCCATTAGCCACTTATAACCTTTGGATAAAATATATCTTGTATCCCAGCCATGTTCTTTTAACTTTTCCCCTATAAGAAAAAACTCTTTAGCAAGACCAGGTGTAAATTTTAGACTGATAATGTAGGCACTTTTTTTAGATATTTTAAATTTTTTATTTATCAACTTGATGCTCACTCTATTTTCCGATATCTTAAGAATAAAACCATGATTATAGTTTGCTTTTTCAAAGAAAGATAATCATTATAAATTTTTGGAAATATATGAAGAATATTCTTTTATTGCCATTTCAGTCCTTTACTCCTTCTATTAGTTAAAACATCTTCGTAAGCTTTTATCATAAGGGAAGCAATATTATCGATATTATATTTGTTTTTTGCTAAAAAACTAGCATTTTTTGACATTTCACTTAACAAGGAAGGCTTCACCACAAGTTTTTCTATTTCTTTAGCTATTGAATTTTCGTTCAGATCAACCGCAACACCTGCATTATTAGCAACAACATCTTGCCATATTCCGGTGTTTTTGCTAATAAGAACAGGTAAACCATAAGACATTGCTTCTATTATAACCATTCCAAAATTTTCCGAATTACTTGTTAAAACCATAAGTGATGAGCTAGAATAAAAACTTCCTGTTTCAGCCTTGTGTACTGGACCATACCAAATAATTTTTTCTTTTATCTCTAATTTATTTGATAATTTTTTTAGATAATTGCTATAAGCTTTATCTTCTTCTGGCCCAACTATTAAAAAGCGAAAATTTTCATTCTCAATTAGACTTAATGCTTTTAAAACAAAATCTATTCCTTTTGCTTTATGTATTCTTCCAAGAAAAAGAATAATAAATTCTTTCGGATAGATATTCAAAAATTGTCTTTTATTTTGCACACGTCCTTTTTCATTAAATGGGATCCCATTTGGAACTACATAACTCGGAATATTAGAAAGTAATGGTACTGTAGAAATAGAAGCTTTCCTTTCCAATTCAGTAGCGAAATGAACAGCAGCAACATCGTTCATTGTCCTTTTACCAAAAAGGTACCAATATATTCTTTTTCTAATCTTATTCTGTTGCCATGGCCATTCCTTGAAACTTCCATGAGCAGATACTATATAAGGAACCCTGTAGTATTTGCAAACTTTACTCACCGCTAATTGAATAAATTGCCAAACTGCTGATGTATGAATTAAATCAAAATCTTCTAAGGATTCTTTCAACTTCTTAGAAAGGCCTCTTGAATAAAAAGCCTTCTTTACCCCAAAATCACAGTGGAAATACCATACCTTAACGCCACCCAAATCTACAGGCTCGTTTAAAGGAACATCAAGATATCCACCTTTTCCATCTGCATCAGTGGTGTAAACAGTAACATCAATTCCTTTTTGAGCTAAAGCCCTACAGAGATAACTCGTTGCTGTCACAGTTCCGCCAAATGCCCAAGCTGGTTCGTAAGAAGGAATAACATGAAGAACTTTCATAGTTTCTCTATCTTTTGCTTTTCTTTCATTCTGTTTATAACAATCTTTTGTATCTTTTCTACAACTTTTTCAGGGCTACCAGAAGTCTCTATAACAATACTATTTTGAAAACTATTTGCTATATTCTGGCATATCTTTGATTGCCTTTCTATTTCTTCAATGGTTAACTCCTGTTTTCTGTTATGAATAGTTTCCGGGTTGTTTTTCAAATAGATAATAGCATCCGGCTTTGGAATTATTTTACCAATAGTATAAAGAAGCCATCTTGGGCAATTAATAAACTGTTTTTGAATTAGATAATCGTAAAAATATCTATCAAATAAAATCAATCCAGCTCTCGCCCTTTCTTTCCATATGAAAATATGACCAAGAAAGTAGTTTAAACCATAGTAAATCGGGTAAATCATAGACCTAAAAACTCCAAATGGCTTTGTAAAATTACTGGCGTTCTCAACAGGATTTGCCAGATGTTTTTTTCGTTTGAAAAAGGAAGCAATCCTTTTAAGCTCTGGCAAGAAAGGAAAATGACCATGAAAATACATCTTTTTCTGGAAAAGTTTCTTTGCTGTATCACTTTTAAGAAGCATTTTTGCAATAGTAGTTTTACCAGAGCCATCTGGGCCAATTAGGACAATAAATAAGCCATGGGGTTTTATAAAATATCTACTAAATTGGGCGCGGAAATAATTAAACCATTTTCTTGATTGAGATAGTGGTTTGGATAAGGACTTTAAAATAAGAATTAATCTTAACATATTACTTCTTTTTTCTAAAGTTTCCCAACTACCTTCTTTCGCCATTTCGAGAATAAAATTTGCCGTTTTATTACCAAAGGGCTTACGAATTGATTTAAGAAAAATTTTAGCATCCATTCTTGAATATTTTTTTATTTCCTCTTTATATTTGTATTTTAATTTACCATGATAAAGTAAATCTTTAAGCAAATTAACGGCAGATTCGATCCCTGGAGATGGAATGTAAAAGCCTTTCTTGTTCCAAGCCAAGTGCTTATCAAATATAGACTCATCAACAAAACAAATCCCTTTCCAGTGAAGAAAAGCCCAGCAGTCAAGGTGTATTATAGAGATGCGATTGTTTTTCTCTTTTATAAGGAAATAGTCACCTTCTCCTTTTACGGTCAACCTTGGAGTATAGTTAAGTGTATAGTTAAGTGTATCTGCCAATTCCTTTATTGTTTCGTAGAACTTTACCCAATCCCTACTTCCAACCCAGATATCGACATCATTATTAACCCATTCCGGAAGTCTCTCATAATTTCTAAGAACACAATAAATTACTTTTCTTTCTTCTAACTTCTTAAAAAGGGCGGAGAGAAAACCCTTCATTATATTATTCGCATTCTCTAAGGCAAGCAAGAAAACTCCTTGCAACATTTTCAGTTTTAAAGTCCAACTTTTTGTTTTGCTCAAAGAGCCTTTCTCTCTCATTAATTATGTTTTCATACTTAATATCTTTAAGGAGCCTCAAAGCATATTCTGTTACTGAGCCTTCCACAGGAGTTAAAAATTTACTATGACCATAAATATCTGGGATATTGCCAAATGGCTTTGTAAGCACAACACAAAGCGAGGCCATTGATTCTAAGAGGGTAACTGGAGTATCTATTGTGCTACTTAATCTTTTATATGGTAAAATAATAATATCAGTTTCCTTAAGCACATTTTTAGTCATTCTTTCTACTTCTATAGAGTATCTTTGTCTATCCACCTCAATATATTCTATATGTTCCTGTTTTTTTAGCCAGTTATGAATTTTAAGAGATTGTTTGTCTTCAGGTATATGGATACCATAAATACAATATTCAAATTTATCACTATCCCTTATTGCCTTGAAAATCTCTATTACCTCCTCAATCCCTTTGCCTGGGTCAATTCTCCCCAAAAATGTAATCTTTATTTTTTTGTTGTTTGGCTTTTCTTCTGGTTCCAAAAAATAGCCCCCTGGGACCGGAGGTAAAATATAAACCGTATTATTAGCCCATTTTTTTACATATTTATATTGCCTATTAGAAATGCAAAATAGTTTTCCATTATATGGAAACAACCTGGCATCAGAGAAATAAAGAAGACGCTTAACTGTTAACTCAGGCCAACTGAAATAGATAAAATGAAAAGTGATCGAATTGCTATTTCTTTTTCTATATAATCCAAATTCCGGCCTATCTTTTGGCAGTAAATATACAGTTATTATATGCTTAAAATTTCCATCTTTCATAGAATTTAGTGCTTCTTCAAATGACTTGAAGTATCTTAATGTAAGGCCAGGTATTGGACTAATTTCACTATATTCATTATTTTGATAAAGAATATAATCAACATTATTACCCTCTTTTACCATTTGTATTGCAATCCTACGTATAAACGACTCAGTACCGCCAATCTGATAATAATCAAAAGCTTGTCTTAAACCTAAAAAACCTATCTTCATACTTTACCGAAAATTTCCTGCCAAGTTTTCCCTTTCCACCTTTGGTAATCATACCAACCCCGAAGGTAATTTAAATTAGCAACTTGCCATAGTTTGTAGAACATACGAAAAATCATAATGGTTGTATTTGCTACATCTGGAATATATTTTTCTCTAAGAATTGTCGTCTCAGGATTTTCAAATATTTTTTTCCCTTCCCTAATTTTTATAGTTTTTGAAGACGAGTGGATTCTAAAGCCACCCAAGTATTCTTTAATATGATAAATTGTTGCATTTTCCAATCTAAATCTATGCCATAAATCTACATCCATCGACAAGTGTAGACTAACATTAAGTCCGCCAACTCTTTCATATAATTCTTTCTTAAAGAAAACTGCCGGTGCACTAAAATAAAACAAGCCCCATCTAAATAGAGACCATTTCATTTTAGGAAGTTTAACAAATCGGGTTATTATACCATCGGCATTAATATAAACAACGTTTCCTGTTATAATATCAATTTCAGGATTTTCTGCAAAAACCTTTGCCACCGTTTTTAGAGCATCAGGTAAAAGGACATCATCAGAATTCACCCAACAGAATAAATCTCCTGTAGCCCTACTAAAACCTTTATTAATTGCATCAGATTGTCCCATGTCTTTTCCACTCACCCACCAGTCAATGTAATTTTCATATTCCCTGATAATATCCACACTGTTGTCTGTACTTCCTCCATCAACAATAAAATACTCCATGTTCGGATAACTCTGCTTCAAAATCGACTTAATGGATTCACGAAGGAATCGACCCTGATTGAAAGACGGGGATACAATGGAAATACGTGGAACACTTTTCATATTAAAACCTCCTTTCAAAACATTAGTATCTTTGTTCGCATATCGGATACTTCCCAATGTTACGTTTCTTCCTATAAAATATCATAACAGATCCATATATGATGAGAATAGGTAAAATCTGATAGAATAAGACTCCAAATATATAACTGATATCAGCTGCTATAATCAGCAGCTGGTTAACCGCTATTGCTACTAAAGCAAAATGGATAATTGAAGAAGTACTTCCTATTATCATTTTCCGAAGTAGATATAGAACTTTGCCATAAAAGTACGACAAAATAAACAGGGACAGAAACCCAAATTGGAGGTAAAATTCGGCAGGTAAGGATGGGGGTGTACCAGCAAGAACATTCAATGTGCCAAAACGCCAATATTTTATGAACTCACTTGCAGACCACCATATATTTCGTTTGGAATAATTACCAAAGCCAGACCGCTGTAAAATATCTTGGGTAATCTTTATCGGACCAGAAATTAATGACTTTCCCGATATCATGTCACCAGTCTGGTCAACATGTTGGATTATGCTTGCCACTGTTACGATACGATCAAAATCAAAAAAAACATCGATTTTGTATTTCCTAGGAATTGGTATTCTCCTAGTAATAACTTTATAAAATACTTCCGTTGGGGAGCCAAATACTGACCGATTACCCCGTAAAACTGTAATACTATAAAGAAGAAAAAACATAATTATAAACCCGAACACGAAATGCTTGCTTCTAATAACGAAAATATATCGATTGATCAAAATCAAGCCAAATATAACAGTCATAATTATTGAAGCTCGTGCACCATATATTAAATTGGGAATTATAGCTATACTGATTGCAAGAATTGAGATATATTTTATAATATTTGTCAAAATTCTTGCATGCAGGAATTTTTGTACTATTGCAACCCAAAACAAAGGGAAAAATAGGACAGCTATATTCACTAGCATACGATATCTAGCTTGACCGATTTCAGGTGTTTTCAAATTAATATCTCCCATCTGAAATAATATACTATGGAAATAGTCGGCGGGTTCATACGAAACCATAAAACCATATATTCCAAGGGCCAAGACGATAACCCCTGTAATTAGGATTGGCGCTGATTGCAATCTAGTTAAAACCGGTGGCCTTGAAGCACAGGGTGCTCGATGGTTAGTAAATAATAAAATAGATAGAAATATTATAAAAAGCACTTCACTTTCAGCTAAACGCATAATTAAGATTTCATAGTCGATGGTGTTAAGTTCTGGGAAAAAGAAAAAAATGCGATGAAATACATAATTAGGATATATAACATACCCAAGATACGCAACTGCTACACAGATAAATGAAAACACTACCGCAAGAGCATACGCATCATGCCATTCAAGTTCCCGTCTTAAGATTGCAACAAGCGGAATTAAACATACAATCCAAAGGACAATGTTGGATAAAGTAAAAAGTAAAAAGCCCGCATTGAAGAAAAGGTAATTTTTATCAGCTGATGAGAAGAGAACCACATATATAAGAAGAATAGCATGGTAACAAATTGCTATAGCAATTGCAGTAGATATATTTCTTCGTGTAATTATTGAGGCAGTTTGTAGTAATTTAGTTTTCATATTTTTTCAATCCAAACATTATTATTTTGGTTCTATTGGATATTCCAACGAAGGTGCCTAATGCAAAATGGTTTCTAAAGTTCATTTTGAAGCTCATCATCTGCTACTTTTCCCCCAAAACTGTTTGCCCAACAAGGCTTTTAAAATTGTGGGGAGATAAACGCCATGACAATAACACATAAAAGATAATGATAATAATACCTATTCCAACTCTAGCCCAACCTTCAAGGAAAAGAGTGGTAAGCATCGCAAGAATAACGCAACATCCTACTACAAGAACATGAGTAAGGATTGGTATTCTATTAAGCCTAACTTTCCCAAAAGTCCTACGCTTAATATACAGCGGTGGGAACCAAGAATTAATAGCTAGGCTCGCCAGAAATGTACCTACTGCGACGCCACCTATCCCAAGGGGTTTAACAAGCACTAAAGATATTCCTAAATTAAGTAGTGCCTCAATTACTCCAAAGACAACTACAATATTTGTAGGATTTAATCCATTGATTAAACTGTGATTTGATCCCCCGAAAGAGGATATGTATACGTACCCCCCAAGCGCAAAAGCCACAACAATTCCACCATAAGCAGCAGGACCTGCCCACAAATTAATAATTACTTGAGAAAAGATAATGCCGCTTATCCAAACCAATCCGCCTGGTATTATTTGTAAAAAAATAGAGCGATTATATGTTCGTTGAAGCCATTGCCAATCACCCCGACCAAATGCCCGCCCATACATTGGCCAGAGGGCAATAATTGATGCAGTAACCATCATTAAACCCATCTGAAAAAGTTTAAAAGTTATTGCGTATGGAGTAACCATTTCAGGCCCAAGGTAATGGCTAATAACAAGATTATCAGTGTTCCAAATAATGAGAGCAGAGATTTGCAATGTAAGAAAACGAGCCCCGCTGATAACTAATACCCTACTTGATGGAGCACTAGCTACTCGCTCCGAAATTCTAGGCCGGACATCTGGATGTACAAGAAACAGATGAACGCCACTTATAATTCCAACCAAAAGGTTTACGAACCCAGTAAAAAAAGCGAGAGTTATTAGATTCCCGCCTATCGAGACAGTTGCCACTAGAGCGCTTAGAACAAAGACAGATCTCAAAGCACCATACGCACGATTCCAATGAACCTGTTGCAAACCAGAGAAAGCTGCCGCGAAGATAGTGGTGGGCAAATGGAATAGGATTAGAATAGCTATTGCAATAGCTGCTGTTGTAGCCTCCTCCTGAAAGTCCAAGGGAACTTTTCCAAGGATGAGAGTCCACCCTGGGAACAGGTGTGAAACTACAATCATTAACATGATAAGAACAATACTAACCCAAAAAAGTAAGCTAATGGAGCGGCGTAAGATGACCCTATGGTGAGCAGAATCTGTAGTTTGAGCCATAAATGTAAGCGTAGAAAGCCCAACACCAAAATCGGCTGTTCTCAAATAGGCAAGAATGGACCCGATAACCAGCCATATTCCATACCTGACTGGGCCGAAATATTGTAATCCAATAGGGACGGATATTAAACCAACCACTATGGAGACAACAATTGCTCCGTAATTAGATATCCCTGAAAGTAAAAATATACTTTTGCGATTTATAGTTTGATCGGTCATTTTTTCTGGCCAATAAAAATATACGTTCCATAATGAGCAATTGGGTTTCGGCCTTTGTCTCGTGGCAAAATCCTCTTTAAAAGAGATTCACAAGAATTATCAAATATGGCATCAATGGTTATATGATGGATTTTAATAGGATGCCCTATATCATCACGAACTATTCTATTGCTTAAATCCTCCTCGTTAGAGAGATCTTGCCCAAAAACAATGAATCCACCTCTTTTTGTTACTCGCATAATCTCATTCAAACACTGATTCGCATTTTGAACATGGTCTAAAACATTAATACAAACTACCAAATCAAAACAATCATCATAATTTATCTTCTCACATCTATCATTGAATATTCTAATCTTGCCTTTTGAAACTTGAGTTGAGAGCCAAGACAATTTAAATGAAGTATAAATATCTATTAGAGGGTCAGCGCAATAGATTTCTTTAATTTTAGATTGTTTAGAGATTAAGCGAATGTTGGTGTAGGGACCACATCCAATTTCTAAAGCCCTTTCAACGGATTTTGGCAATCTTCTGTAATTTTCAAATTGTTCCATCCACCAATAGTTCCAATCATCACCGCAATAAAAATCACGATATTTAAGATAATTAAACAGCATCTTGGGGTTTCTTACAGCTCTACTAAACTTGGCCAGTATTTTAAAATAAGAATTTTTCCGATTACTTCTTACCCAAAGGCTCCTTTCAAACTCTTGAGCATCGAACCACCGTTTTTCTGACACCTCCAAAATTTCAGCGTTTTTACCCAATACTTTCCTCCTTTAAAAACGCTTCAATCTGTTGCCATGTATTCTCTTTTGTAAATTTGCTTACAGCCTTAAAAGCATTCTCCCCCATTACATTTAACTGCTCCTCTGAGGCAAATAGCGCTTCTTTAATTCTCTTTACAAGAGAAAAATAGCTTCTATCTTTGACTAAAAAACATGTGTTTGGAGACATCCACTCTGTACCTCCACCCATCGCAAAGCCAATAACTATTGAACCACATAATGCTGCTTCAGCGGGAGGCAATGGAAATCCCTCTTTATATGGATTAATAACCTTAACAAAATCCGTCTTTCCTCTAATTAGAAATCTGCCTATATTCTTTATGTATTGAGGGTTAACACCTATTGCTGTCGAAAGAAAAAACTTATGTTTAGTCATAAGTTCATATGCTTCTATTTCAGTGAATTTTCTATTGATTAAATCAAACCTTATTTTATTGCCTAAAAGGGCTCTGGCAAATGAAATATAACTTTTACCCTTGCGAGATAGACATAAAATAGCATTTTGTTTTTCCTCTGCGTTTTCTCTTAAAGAACCGATAACCTCGTGTTCAAAATAGGGGGATACTAAATACCATCTTTTACTTACCATATTAGGATAGTCATGGTATTTTTTTGATAAATAGCGGTAAGAATCTTCACTGATAACCCAAAAATGAGTATAACCTAAGTTGTATTTTATCGGATCATCACCAATCAACTGTTCATTTTTATAGGAAGTGACACCTTGATAATAAATAACTTTTGTTCTACATTTTAACCTTTGAACCGTTGACAAAACATCCTTATCTATCCAATTCTCTATTATTATATCATTCTCATCACAAAGTTTTACCATTTCCTTAATGCTAATAGTTGGGGCTGGTTTTATCATCCAATTAGCTGTAATCACCTCTCCTGGGACTACTATATAGGATTCATAATCATGCTCTTGTAATAGGTTGACTAACTGATTTGCCACTTTAATACCACCGGAAGGCTCGTTACCTGGTATTAAAACAAAGATCTTTCTTTTCATAATAAGGCCCTACCCATAGCATATCGACTTTTTTTATCTTTTGAGTGCTTCATCTATTATTTCTTCCCATTGTCTGGCGTAATTCTCAACAGTAAGATATTTCACTCTTTTATAGCCCTTATTTATAAAACTTTCTCTCAACTTATCATCTACCCAAATTTTATAAATTTTTTCCGCCATATCTTCTATATTATATGGGTTAAACAATAGTCCAGCATTACCTATTTGTTCCGGTAAAGAACAAACAGCCGCAGAAACAACCGAACAACCTAAATAAAAAGCCTCCCATATCGGTATGCTTACGGATTCAAACAATGTTGGCATAACAAGAGCTATGGAAAGCTTATACAAATATGGAATATCTTTATCGGGTACATAACCTAAATATTTGACTTGATTTTCTAACCCAAGTTTTTTCATTTCATCCATAGTATTCATGAAGTTGTTTTTCTTTAAACCCACAAATATAACATATATGTTTTCTTTATACTTTTTTGCAATTAGACTAACCGCCCTTAAAAGATTTATATGATTTTTATGATACCAGAATTGTGCAGGATAAAACAAAAATCTCTCTGGAAGTTCATATTTAGTTTTTATTTCTTTTAAATAATCCGCTTTAATTTCTAAATTAACTAAATAAGATGGTGGTACAGATGGTATAATCCTTATTTTATCTGAAGAAATCCCCAGAAATTTAATTATGTCGCTTTTTACAAATTGAGATTCACATACAATAAACTTCGCATTTTTTGCGGCATTTCTGTAAACATAATTTCTTGTTAACCGTTCTTTCATAGTGAAAAATTCAGGATAATACCTATGTTGTAAGTCATGAATAGTAATTATGTATGGTTTGTTAGAATATAGGGGAGCTAAACTAATAACAGGATTTATAATTAAATCTATTGGTAAGCTTTTAATTATTTTATAACCCTCACTAACATCTAAAAAATTTCTTATAAATGGAAAATTTACGTATAGAACCCTTAATCCCTTCAATAACAAATTCGATGGCTTTATATCCAACACAATCAAATCTTTACAACCTTCTAAATCTTTTACAATAACTTCTTTATTTGTCAAAATAAATAAATCTTGTTTATATTTTGAATAATTTAATAAAGCTTCAAGTAATGAATAGGTATATTGAAAGGTACCACCACATTTTCTTAAAGCTTCTGCTAAAAGTCCTATCCTCATTGTTAAATTTTATTTTCCAATATTTCCTTTAGCTGCTGGCATATATATGCTATCTGCTCTTTATTTAAATTAACACCTGATGGTAAACTTACTCCTCTTTGAGAAATATCATAAGCTACTGGGTTTATTTTACTGCTTCTGTACATAGGCATTTGGCTTATCGGATAAAAGAACGGTCTTGTATCAATTCCTTTTTCCTTCAGCCTTATCATTAGGTTATCACGAGAAAGGGGTGAACTTTTATCCATAACTAAACAAACCATCCAATAAACATTCTTTGCCCATTCTTTTTCAGGATTTAACTTTATTCCTGGAATGTTATTCAAGTGTTCTTCATACCAATCAAATACTAGTTCTTTTTTACTTATCAATGAATCTATCCTTTCTAATTGAGCCAATCCCAAAGCGGCTTGTAAATTTGTCATTCTATAATTATATCCTATCTCTGTGTGCCAGTATCTTTTATTTGCATCCATTGCGTGGTCTCTTAAAAATTTTGCTCGCTCAAAAATTTCTTCATTATTTGTCACAATCATCCCACCCTCACCAGTCGTTATTACCTTATTTCCATAAAAACTAAAACATCCCACATCACCAATACCCCCAACCTTCTTACCTTTATACTCTGCACCATGAGCTTCAGCTGCATCCTCAATAACATATAAACCATTCTGCTCAGCTATTTCGTTAACATCATTCATATTGGCTGGATGTCCATAAAGATGGACAGGGATAATTGCTTTTGTCCTTTTCGTTACAGCCTTTTTAATACATTTTGGATCTATACACCAGGTATCCCTTTCAATATCTACCATTACTGGCTTAGCTCCAGAATAAACAACAGCATTTGCAGTAGCAATGAAAGTTAAATCTGGAATTATAACTTCATCTTCCTCTTTTATCCCAAGAGATACCAAAGCTAAATGTAGGGCAACTGTTCCATTCATAGTGGTTAGAGCATATTTAACTCCTATATATTCAGCGAATTTTTGCTCGAATCTTGCAATGTACTCACCAAGAGATGAAACCCAGCCAGACTTAACAGCATCTTTTACATATTCTATTTCTTTTTGTGTGATTGAAGGCTCGGCTATGGGAATAAATTTAGCCATAATTTTCAAACCTTTTCCTGATAAAGTTTGCAGGATTTCCGCCTACCACTGAATTTTCCTCTATATCTGACAAAATTAGAGATTTAGATTTAACAAAGCTATACTTTCCTACTTTAATACCAGATAAAATTACGCAATCTAACCCAATCCATACACCATCTTCTATTTCAATAGGGCCTATTATATATGCTACTTTTTTTCCCTCACCAACCATACAATTCGCATAAGTTATCTGCTTGGGGTCCTCTGGATTAGTTGGAATATTAGAAAGGGAATGAATTTTTACAAAGGCAGAAGTGGTAACATTCTTACCAATTTTTATTCCGCCATGGGCTTGTATTATATTATAGGCCCCAATATGGCAACCCATCCCTATAGTCAATTCACCCTCATTTACTCTTATATCTGGATTAATTTTCCGTTTTACAATATCTTTCTTTGGCGAAAATGAAATTATACCAACCTCTATAGTAGTATATCTTCCAATCCAAACATTATCATCGATAGAAATCCATTTGGGATTTCCTATGATTACTCCTTCATCAATTATTACATTCTTTCCACATTTCTTGAGCCTATTCTTATAATACAGATATCTCAACTTTCGTCCCAAAGAACCTGGCATATAAATAATAGGGAGTTTAAGTAAATTATCAAAAACCATTAGTTTTCAAGCTCGGCGATTGACGTAGGGTTCGTGGGGTTCATGGGGTTCGTGGGGTTCTTTGAGTTCATGGAGTTCGTTGAACCTCATCTCGTGTTGCTGAAGAATAGATAAAGTTGCTATTCGCTTGTCCCAGGGAAGGAAGGGCGGAGTCTTTCTTTGAAAGAGTGGGCACTCCCTTTATAGGCCATTCAATTCCTATTATGGGATCATTCCAGATTATTCCGCTCTTATGTTCTGGGGAATACTCCTGGGTAATCCTATAAATAACCTCGGTTTCATCGCTAATCACAAAAAACCCATGCGCAAATCCAACTGGTAAGTACATCATTCTTTTATTTTTACGAGATAAATATTCTCCTACCCATTTACCATAATAGGGAGAGCCTTTTCTTATATCCACGGCAACATTGAATATTTCACCTTTTACGCAACGAACAAGTTTCGCCTGAGCTTTAGGATTCTTTTGGTAATGTAATCCACGGAGTACACCTTTCCTTGACATAGAAAAGTTATCTTGAACAAAATCCCACTTTATTCCAAATTTTTCAAATTCTGATTTATTATAAACTTCCATAAATAACCCTCGTTCATCCTCAAAATATTCAGGTGTAATTAAGATAACATCCGGGATAGAAAGTTTTTCAAATTTAAACGGCATATTATGTCTCCAAAATGTTCATCAGGTATTCACCATAACTACTATTATCATAAGATTTTGCAAGTCTCCTTAATTGATTTTCATCAATATTACCAAGTCTATATGCTATTTCCTCGATACATCCAATCTTTAGAGTCTGTCTTTTTTCAACTGTGGAGATAAACTCTCCTGCTTCTAAAAGATTCTCATGCGTCCCCGTATCCAACCAAGCAAACCCTCTTCCAAGGAGTTCTACATCTAATTCCCCTCTCTTTAGATATTCTTTGGTTACATCGGTAATCTCTAATTCACCTCTCTCAGAAGGGATGAGTGATTTTGCAATCTCAACCACACTATTGTCATAGAAGTATAATCCAGTAACGACATAATTAGATTTTGGATGTTCTGGCTTTTCCTCAACTGACAATACAGAACCTGTCTCATCAAACTCGACCACTCCGTATCTCTCGGGGTCTTTCACATAGTACCCAAAGACCACAGCACCACCATGTGATTCTACTTGATTTACAGCTTTTCTTAGGCGATCTGGTAATCCGTGTCCATAGAAAATATTATCACCAAGTATTAAACTTCCACAATCTTTGCCAATGAATTCCTCGCCAATTAGAAATGCCTCTGCTATACCTCTGGGAGATGACTGTTCTTTATAATAAAATTTCAATCCCAGATGAGACCCATCGGAGAATAACTCCCTAAAGCGAGGTAAATCCTGTGGTGTCGAAATGATTAATATCTCTCGAATTCCAGCCAACATCAAAATGGACAGAGGATAATAAATCATTGGCTTATCGTAGATAGGGAGTAATTGCTTTGTTATCACCTGTGTTGCGGGATAAAGTCTTGTTCCTTTTCCGCCGGCTAAGATTATTCCTTTCATATTGGGTTCGTGGGGTTCGTTGCGTTTGTAGCGTTTATTGCGTTCGTTGCGTTTGTAGCGTTATAAATTAATGTGTCCATACTTTTTTGAATGAATAAATTTTAACTCCATACCTATCAAATAAAGCTTTTAAGAAGGGTTCCTTTTTGGAATCTATCAATAGGACACCTGGCGCAATCTTTCCTTTCTCTACATCGATTAACCTTGATTTTGATTTATATAATTTTCTAATTACAGCGCGTTTATCCTTTTCCATTAGCCCTTTAAATGAATAAGTGCATAGAAGTTTTGGCTGTAGCACTTCTTTTAATCTTCCCCCTACAATAAATTTCGGATCTCCCCATAGCATTATCCCATCCTTACAGACCTCCCATAAGAAATCTGGTTCTATCTCTTTCTTAGCATCAATATTATAAAAAGTTAGGGAAAAGGGATATTTGAGGTCGTATTTTTTGGAAATGTTAGATGTGATATTACGAGCAATTCTGGCTTCCTCTCCTATTTCCGGATTATGTTCGCTCTTAGTAATTAAAAGGAGGTCTATATCACTCTTCTTTGAAATATCGCCAGTAATGGCAGACCCAAACAATATCACTCCAATTAGATTTGGTATATCCTCTGCCCCTTCAATAAAATCTATTAAAGGAGCTTTGAATTCCTCATAAATACTCATTTAGCCCACTCTTTTATTTCATTTATAAACTCAATGCATTTCTTTACTATATCACCATTACCTTTACCACCATACCACCTCCCAACCCTATAACTATCTATTGATTCAAAAATATCTGCAATACGCTCCTCGCCTAACCCTCTCAACTCCTTACATAATCCAACATGCGTATTAAGATGTCTACCATATTTCTGCTCCATTCCATACGATATCAGGTGTTGTAGAATACCATAAGTTAATTCGACAATTGCTACCACATGAACGCCTTTCTCATCTGGCAATAATTTTTCCAAACTATTCTTTATCTCTTCCGCTTTTGCTTTATGTCCTTCTGCATTCATTTGTACATCCAGTGACAGAAATATAACATTTTTTAACTTTTTGTCAATAGGGTGACAGTTTTGGGGTCGTTGGGTTTGTGGGGTTTATAGGGTTCATGGAGTTCGTAGGGTTCGTGGGGTTTGTGGAGTTTGTGGAGTTCGTGGGGTTTGTCGAGTGTCGAGCGTCTGAAAAACTTATTGATTTTGCTCATTTAAGGGTTTCAAGCCCGGACCTTGACAATATGACAGTAGGGCTTGTTAGGTTCATTGGGTTCGTTGGGTTCATAGGGTTTGTTGAGTTCGTGGGGTTCTTTGAGTTCATGGAGTTCGTTGAACCTCATCTCGTGTTGCTGAAGAATAGATAAAGTTGCTATTCGCTTGTCCCAGGGAAGGAAGGGCGGAGTCTTTCTTTGAAAGAGTGGGCACTCCCTTTATAGGCCATTCAATTCCTATTATGGGATCATTCCAGATTATTCCGCTCTTATGTTCTGGGGAATACTCCTGGGTAATCCTATAAATAACCTCGGTTTCATCGCTAATCACAAAAAACCCATGCGCAAATCCAACTGGTAAGTACATCATTCTTTTATTTTTACGAGATAAATATTCTCCTACCCATTTACCATAATAGGGAGAGCCTTTTCTTATATCCACGGCAACATTGAATATTTCACCTTTTACGCAACGAACAAGTTTCGCCTGAGCTTTAGGATTCTTTTGGTAATGTAATCCACGGAGTACACCTTTCCTTGACATAGAAAAGTTATCTTGAACAAAATCCCACTTTATTCCAAATTTTTCAAATTCTGATTTATTATAAACTTCCATAAATAACCCTCGTTCATCCTCAAAATATTCAGGTGTAATTAAGATAACATCCGGGATAGAAAGTTTTTCAAATTTAAACGGCATATTATGTCTCCAAAATGTTCATCAGGTATTCACCATAACTACTATTATTATAAGATTCTGCCAGTATCCTCATACAGTTCTTATATGGATTTCTTCTGAGCGGACAAGGTCGGCTGCATACTTTGCACAGGCCTTGATATCCTCAATCCCCAGGTCAGGATAATATTTGTCTATTATTTCTTGAAAGGGAATTCCTTCCTGGATTAATTCAAGAATATCTTCAACTGGAATTCGAGTGTTACCTATGCATGGTTTCCCAAAATGAACAGATGGATCGATTACAATACGTTCCCTATAACTTTTTTTGTCTTGCACTCATACCTCCACTTTATACTTCTCCTACAATTCTGCATCTTATATTTATTTAAATTAATACAGTTAAGAGTAAATAATAACGGCTTTTTGTCAAGGTTGGGGTTCGTTGGGTTTGTTGGGTTCATTGGGTTCACCCTACCCCCTTTAGATAGGTTATGAATTTAGAAATTTGTCTTGAGCAATGGTCTAAGTCTTCATATAGGTTATCGAATTGCTCTTGCTTTATGTAGTTTTGGTCTAATGCTAAATATAGTTGTGTTTGGACTTCAATTGCTGAGTTCTTCCTATTTGATCATGTAAAGAAAAATCTTTTGCAAAATTATCTTTAGTTGAAACTTTATAAATAGATTTTACCTCTTTTTTAACTGGTATCTAATTCCCTTCGCCTATTCGCGCTCTAACGATTCAATTTACGCAAGGAGCCATTTCCAAAGTGGAGTAAACACTATCCTGCGAGTGGTACCGAACCAGGAGATTTCGTCATCCCCCTCGTAACCTCCTGTTATGACCAAAAGATTATCGCATTTTAATTCTTTACTACCATGAATCAGTCCCCGTATTTCTCTATCCTTTGTCTCGACCCCTTCAACATTATAGCATACCTGAATTAATTGCTCAACCTTCGTTCCATTCTGAACTACAAAATCGACCTCATATCCCTGTTTACTTTTATAGTAAAATAACTTCTTTTTACTATCAGGAAGAGACTGTCTTAAGAGATTTATTGCTACAGTATTCTCCAGGATTCTCCCTGCATCTCTTGAGAATTTAAATCCGAAGAAGTTTATGAATCCATTGTCTATACAATAAATCTTCCTGGGATACTGTAATTGCTCTTTGACTTTATAGGAAAATATCTTATTATCAAAAAATAAAAAGGCATTTTTCATTAGAAAGAAATACCTCTCAAGTGTCGGCACCGAAACTTTAATTCCCCGACTTCCAAGAAGTCCTGAAAGTTTTGAAAAACTTACCTGTCTGGTTGCCTGACTGCAGAGAAAATATGCGATATCCTCTATAATTTCCCTTTTTCTCACTTTCTGAGATATATCCCTGTTTATGATATCCATAAAAAGAGTTTCCAATATCTCATCTCTTCCTGATAGAACCACCTCCGGGAATCCACCTGAATGTAAATACTCAGAAAGAACTTTTTCAATCTTTACACGCCTTTGCTCCGTATGCGTTCCCTTCCAATCTATGACTTTAAAATTTAGGGCTTCCCCTAGACTTAATGGAAGGACATAAGAAGTCAAGTGTCTACCGGTTAATAGACTGCTTAAATCAGATTCGGTCAACTTAGAAGTTGAACCGGAAACAAAAATTTTAATTCTGCCTTTGAATTCATCATATATACTTCTTACATACCGTTCCCACTGCTCCACTCTCTGCACCTCATCCAGAAACAGATATACTTTACCTTTATCAAGTTTTTCATCCTCATAAATTATTTCTATCATATCATTCAAATATTCAGAAGTTAAAGGGAGAAGTTTCCTGCTCTCGAAATTTACATAAATAATATTGTCACGACTGACTCCATTAGAAATTAATTTCTTCATTGTAAGAAACATCAAATAAGTCTTGCCTGCCCGTCTTGGTCCAACTATATCAACTATTAAATCTGATTCCAGGCTTACGTCTATATACCTTTCCCTGACTTCAGGCAACTTTCTTTCCTTCTGTTCCTCGACATATATCCTTAACTTTTCTTTATGATTTTCCATAGTATCGTTAAATATGTTTAATGATTTATGCTTAATTTAAAAAATATGATTAATTATAAAATTGTCAAGGGGGTGGGTGGATATGTGGTATGTGGTATGTGGGGATTAGTCAAGTGTCCAGCGTCGAGTGTCGAGCGTCTGAAAAATTTATTCATTTTCACATATCACCTGCTTATCTTCTCGCTTGACTTCTATCACATATCACCTGCTCATTACTCCTGGCGAAATTGATTCTTATAAATATCTTTTTGAAATCTGCTCTATAAATCTGTCAATATCACCCAGTTTAGTCCGGAGTAGTTCATATACTTTCTCGTCATCGACTTTCCAATATAAATGGACAAGTAGGTTTCTAAACTTAGCCATATTGATTAATTCTTCAGAAAGAACTTTTGAAATTATCTCGTTATCCCTCAATATCTTAAAACAGTCTGAATAGCTCTCGGGAACCCCGATGCGTTCTTTGGCTACTATATGATTGCAAATATCGACACAACCCTCAATCGCAACTATAAGATAATATTTTACACTTCCCAAGGATTTTAGGTTTCCAATAAGCGATTCTTTATCTTCTTCTCCATATTCTCCTAATATACTCAGCGCTTGTTCTATTTCTCCTATGAGGGATACTACCCTTTCTTTATCTACTTCCATGCTTCAACTCTGTTATATGTTCCTGAATTTTATGGTTGAAATCCCAGTATTTTTTCCAATGGAGGGTTATGAAATTCACCCTCTTCTCTTCATCATTATTCTTTATTAACAGCCCCTTTGTGGCTCTATATATAACCGAATCGGAAGCATTATTTAATTTAATTACATCTACTGGAATTTTTATCTTCTCTTCCAGGGTGTTCGACAATTTTATTTCATAGAAAATTCCCTTGACTAAAGATTGGTCTTTGTCAACATATATAGCTAAGTCTATATCATTAAAGGGGTCATTTTCTACAAATGAACCAAAAATATATGCGAAAATTATCTCCGGACGGTCTCTGAGCAAATTATCAATTTTTCCTGCTATCTCTTTTTTGTTCATTATTTTAGTCCTTGAAGGTATTTTATTCTCTTGATTTTAAAAGTCAAGGGGGATGGGGGCTATCGTGGTAAGTGAAGATTAGTCAAGTGTCCAGCGTCGAGTGTCGAGCGTCTAAAAAACTTATGCATTTTCACTTCCTTTTAGATAACGTATAAAACCGGATATCAACTTCGATATATCGTCAGCTTTGACATAGAATTTATCAAACTCTTCCCTACTAATGTAACCCAAGTCTAACAATATATAAAGTTGGCTCTGAACTTCACCTGCTGACCCCCTGGCAATATAAAGGAATCGAATGAATTCTTTATCTGTATCCCTTTGAAATCCCTCAGCAATGTTACTCATAATAGAAACAGCTGCACGACGCATCTGGTCCTTAAGGCTCCAATCTTTTGAAAATTTGCTTCCGTTCGTCACTGAGTATATCCCTTTCACAAACTCTCTCGCTTTTTCCCATGCTTTAATGTCTTCGAATCTCTCAATACTCATTCAGCCTCTTTTTCTTGACTCGGTACTCATAACTCCGGACTCGGGACTGTATATTGCTTTTTTCCACGCTTCGATGTCTTCGAATTTATTGATTTTGCCCATAAAGAATCAGCATTTTTTTCTGCCGGATGATTCCGGTGGGCATTTTGAATCATCCTCTTGAATATCGGAGCGATCTTATCAAACTCAGTTGATTTATCAAAGAAGAAATCCGCTCCTAACTCCATACTTTTTTCCCGATACTGAGCATATGGAAAGTTAGTAAGCATTATCACCACGGGACTCGGGTCCTCTGCCTTGATGTTCAGGAGAACATCAAACCCACTTCCCTCTTTTAAACGGATATCCAGTATAACGGCATCAGGCTTTAGTTCCCGAATGCCTTTTATGGCTTTGAGGGGGGTTTCTGCTCGGCCCACTATCTCAATTTCGGGAAAATCGGAAACCAACGCCTCCAGACAGTTCTGTATGAGGATTGAGTCATCTACTAAAAATAGTTTCATCAATAAACCTTTAATTTCATAAATCTATAAACCCAAGAGATAAATACAATGTAATTGACATTAACACAAAAGTCAATAAAAAGGTATCAGTATTTATCTGATTTTTTCGTAGGAAATTGGCTTGTTAATTTGTAGGGGAATTGCCACAGAGACACGTTGTTAAATAGTTTTTATTAGTCCAATGTCCAATGTCCGATGTCCAATGTCAAATGAAAACGCAGATGGACGCAGATAAAAAACACACACCACCAAATCCTAAATTAGACACAGAGGGATATAGTTAAATAGTTGATTAGTTGAGTAGTTGAGTTCGTAGAGTGGTATGTGATATGAAAGTCCAATGTCCAATGTCCGATGTCCAATGTCAAATGAAACCGCAGATTAACGCAGATGGACGCAGATAAAAAACACACATCACCAAATCCTAAATCCTATATCCTATATCCTAACCCCTGAATTAGACACAGATTAATGTAGTTAAATAGTTGATTAGTTGAGTAGTTGAGTTCGTAGAGTGGTATGTGGTATGTGATATGTGCATA
>Ga0307432_1000380_pt1 | contig 35265 bp, 40 predicted proteins | sample SalMarWE160150MG_FD_202158 | JGI IMG/M metagenome (GOLD analysis project Ga0307432, IMG submission 202158) | Salt marsh sediment microbial communities from the Plum Island Ecosystem LTER, Massachusetts, United States - WE1603-150 | ecosystem: Environmental > Aquatic > Marine > Intertidal zone >...
GGGGCGAGGCTGATCCTCCCATTCGATGTCCCGGAGACGGTACTGGTTTTTCCGCTTGCCACGGGCCAGTCGTTTGCGTATGCTGCTGTTCACTCGAAATGCCTCCTTGCGTAAGAGTGTCGTTTATCTGACATCGCACTTTAACGCTTTACCGAAGGCATTTCGAGTCTTTTTTTGCAAAAAAGTGATTAAACTACGCTTGGCTTAGGACTAGCGCCTTCGAGATTCGCGAGTCCACTCGTGAGTATCATTGGACTCTCACGATCAGACGGTTCTCCACGAATAGAACACCGGCGGTACAGAGCGCCACGCCGCGCGCGAGCGCCCGGACCAGGAAGTCCGGAACGGTGCCGGTTAGCGTGACCTCACCTCTGTCCACCTCAACAGTTATCGTACTTGGGTCGATGCAATCGTTCCGCTCAAACGCGCCGACCACCCGCTTAGCGATCAGTTCATCCCCATACCTCTCTCCCGGTACAACCGCCAGCTCGTTGACAACATCCAGTACACCGACGACGTCCTTCGCGCAGGCTTCTGCCTTCGTCTTAGTCTTGTACGAATCTACCGAGCCCTTCATGGTAACTACACCTGCGTTTAGCGTGATGTTGACCTTCGCTTCGGCAACCTCTCTCTTGATTCGCTGTGTTGCGGCTAGCATCGGTACCTGTCCCTGACGGACCCGAGCCTTTGCGTCGCCGTGGCACACGGCGGCGCAAACGCGCAACATTCCCTACATGACATCAGAACAAGAACCGTTCCGCGCCCAAACCGGCCTGCCGGGCCCCGTACGAGGCACTCCCTAGCCTTGAGCCGCTTGCTCAGTCTCTCGTCCGATTGCAGGGCCGACAGAATGGCACACTGTACCCTGCAAGTCCGACATCGTGTCGCGGTTCGCACGATGACGAAGGCACTTGCTTGCGTTCTTCTGCCTGCTCAACCCGGGGCAGAGCCATCGTCACAAGCTATCTGCCTACGTGAACGGCGTTTGCCGTTACAGGCTTACGCTTCGGCTGAAGACCTTGGGGGCGCGGGTGGACGAACTAGGCCAGGTGTGCCCTATGCGATTCGTTATTCGTGACACCAAGAGGTCACCATCGTTGTCCTCAATCCCACAGGCGCTCTCTCCGTGTTGCGAACACACTCGCCCTTCATGGCGAGCAACGCCCATGCCCTTCGGCATGCATCGTGTCTCGATCGGCCCCAAATCACCTCTGGCGAAGGAGACGTTCGACGACGCGGATACCCAGGCTCAGAACGACCGCCATCGCTGCGGCCGGTACGGCGCCCAGCAAGGTCAAGCGAGCGTCGTTGCGGGCGAGGCCGCGACTGATGAAGTCGCCTAAGCCGCCGGCACCGATGTACGTTGAGAGGGTGGCGATGCCGACCGTCCAAACGGTTGCGGTTCGAATCCCTGCCACGATGACAGGCATCGCCAACGGAAGTTCGACCATCCAGAGCCGCTGATGGGATGACATGCCGATTCCATCGGCCGCCTCAATAATCTCAGGTGAGAGTTCTTTCAAACCCGTAAAGGTGTTCAGCACGATCGGCAGGAGCGCGTATAGCACGAGCGCCGTCACCGCGGGAGCCGTACCGAGCATGCGGTAGATCGCAAAGAGAAACGCCAGCATGGCCAGGCTGGGGATCGTTTGGACGATCTCCGTGACAGCGAGCACCGGCGGAACCGCAGATCGGCAACGGTGGATGGCAATGCCGGTAGGCACGCCGACTAGAACGGCGATCAGCATGGCGATGCCCGTCAACACGAGATGCTCCAACGTCTTCTTCCCCAGTTCGGCGCGTCGCAGCACTACGACTGTCCAAAACCCTGGAGACTTCTTGGCCTGCGGCGTCTTGACTTCGCTGCCTACCGCTCCGAGGCCCAGACTTCGTGACTCAATCCACTCGCGCGCAATGGCGGCCGGCGATTGCCTTAGTTCGTCGACCGCGTAGTTCATCCGGCGCATCGTCGCGTCGTTGATCGTGCCCGCAATCGCCACCAACGCGCCACGCACTTCCGGGTGATGCGCGAGCAACTTTCTCCGAACAACCGGAGCGGCGTCGTACGGTGGGAAGAAGCCTCTGTCATCTGCAAGGACGCGGAGGTTGTAGGCGGCGATGCGTCCGTCCGTGGCGAACGCGCAGATTATGTCCACGTGGCCTTCGGCGAGCGCCTTGTACATAAAGCCCGGATCAAGATCGGCCGTCCGCCTGAATTCCAGTCCATACACACGCCGAAGCCCTGGGTATCCATCCGGGCGTTCCATGAACTCGGCCGTAAAGCCCGCAAACAGCTGTTGGTCAACCCCAGACAGGTCGCTGACTACACGCCACCCTCGGTCGTCCGCCTGCTGAGCTCGGACGGTGATCGCGTACGTGTTGTTGAACCCTATCGGCGGCAGCCACTGAAGGTCAAACTGTTCGCGGTATGCCTTCGCGACAAAGCGGAAGACCTCATCGCGATCGCTCAGCGGATCGGCGTTGAGCACGTTAAGCAGCGCCGTGCCCGTGTATTCGACGTAGATGTCCAACTCGCCGGCAACCAGAGCCGCATGACAGACACCGGTCCCACCGAGGCCGAACTTCCGCTCCACCTGGAGATCGGTGTGCCGTTCGATGAGCTGGGCGACGAGTTCGCCCAGGACTTCCTGCTCGGTGAAGTTCTTCGCACCGACTCGAACGGTGGTCGTGTCAGATATGCCGCCGAGCGCGGGGCTCGCATACATCAATGCCCCCAACACGATGGCTGGTACGACCGAGCCTGTCAGCCAGAGGCGCTTCATTCGGAGATGTCCTTGGGAAGCGGTGCCAGAGGCACGTCGGGATCCATTTGCAGCACGAGCTGGCCGCTGGAGAAGACACGGACATATCCATCCGTCGATGATACAACCACAGCCGTGGCATTGGTCCGCGCCGTGACCGCTGCCGCAGTGAAGTGACGCGACCCCAGGCCCGCGGGAACTTCGATATCCGTCTCCGAGGCTGCGAGAAACGCACCGGCCGTTCGGATAAATCCGTCGCCGCGAACTATGAATGCTCCGTCGAGCTTGGCCAACTCAAGAAGCATCTCGTGAATGCTGGTATTCGTCAGCATGCGATCCGCATCTTCGTGTCCCTGGAACGGGTTCAGAATCAGTTGTGTCGCCCCTTCCAAGATCTTGTTGGAATCTCCGAGAATAAAGAGAACTCCCAGACGCTTGCCCCGGCGCGCAGCCCGCCCGATCTTGCACGCCACCTGTAACGCCGCTTCCAGCATGTTCGGCCGAATCCCATCCGTTAGTTTGACCAAGTCGCATAACGCAACGTCTCCAGCGCTGGCTTCGACGTCCGTCACCAGAATGAGATCACCACCACCGTGACACAGGTTGTGCCCAACGGCGCACACCACGAGATCGCCCGCGGACACCTTGCCCGCATTCAAGCCCATGGAGACCGCATGTCGAGCCTGGCTGTACTTGTGTGCCACGCGCACGGAGAGCCGAAGGGCGTCGAACCCATCCCTTGCAAGTGCATCGTACGTGTCGCCGTTGGGAGTGGCGGCAATCAGCCGGATGTCTCCGGCACTTTCGTGAACCAACCGACACAATGAACCGGTTTCTGTACCGCAAATGACCGCACCAGCCGGCACAGACTGGGCCACCTGCGCGATCATCCGCGCCAGATCCGCGTCGGAGCGTACCGGCTGGAACTGCTTCTGCTTTTCTTGCTTACCCATGAATCAGTGCTCCATACGAAGACGATCACGAGCAGTCAACACCGAGGAACAATAACAATGAAGCGAACAGATAGCTTCGGGCGAGCATCTGTGATCCTCGCAGTGAACCATCATTGCTCGGCCAGCAGCTCAAGCTGTGCCTTGGGCTTTGCGAATAGACTCCTGACGAACTCACTCGCGGGCTTTGCCAGGATCTCACACTTGGTGCCGACCTGCTCCAGTCGCCCCTCATGCATGACAGCGATACGGCCTGCCAGTGTCAGGGCCTCGAAGATGTCGTGCGTCACGAAGACAATCGTCTTGCCCAGCTCGCGTTTGATCCGTAGAAGCTCCTGTTGAAGGACATCCCGGGTGATAGCGTCCAGGGCGCCAAACGGCTCATCCATCAGTAAGTATGCGGGATCGGCGGCAAGCGCTCGGGCCACGCCGACGCGTTGCTGCTCGCCTCCCGACAAGTCTCGCGGATAGCGATGTCGATGGACAGCCGAATCAAGTTTGACGAGGGACAGCATCTCCTGCGCGCGAACAACACGGCGATCGAGACTCCAGCCCAGCAGCTTCGGGACGACGGCGACGTTCTGTTCGATCGTCATGTGAGGAAAGAGCCCGACTCCCTGAAACACATACCCGATCGAGCGACGGAGCGACAGTAAATCGTGTTCGCCCACTTCGCGACCATCCACTGAAATGACCCCCGACGAAGGCTCGATCAGCCGGTTAATCATTTTCAGCGTCGTCGTTTTTCCACACCCGGACGAGCCCAGCAGCACGAGCGTTTCGCCATCCCGAACTTCGAGTGAGACCTCGCGCACCGCATGGCTCTTGCCGCCGTCAAACGTCTTGGACACATATTCAAGCTGGATCATTTCTCACGCTGCCTGGCCCAAACACGAAGGGCGGCGACACAGCCGTTACTTGCCGTCCCTCCCGTTGACGTACAGAATCCGGCCGCAGATGTTGCACCGGGAAACATCGGCGGAGCGTTTCAAGCTGTCAATAGTGTCCAGGCTGACGCACATATGACACCCCGAGCAACTGTATTCTCCGCGCTTTGGATGAGTCTTCGTCAGTTTCGCCAGACCCTCGCCATCGTGGAGCTTGGCCGCAGCAAGAAAAACATCCAAAACTCCGGCCTCAATCTGACGCGCACAGGTCTCCTGTACTTCCTCTTCATGCTGTAGCGCCCTTCGATCCGCGCGGGAAGATCTCGAAAGACTCCTCTTCACATTTGTGAGCTTCTCCGCGATGTCCCGACGCTGGCGTTCGGTTTCCGCCCGCTGCTTTTGAAGAATCTTCATCTCTTGTTTGAGTCGCGCTCTACTCTGCTCGAGACGATTCAGCTCAGCTCTCTCGCGATTGGCCGCACGTACGAATGTTTCGCGTTCTGGTATGGTCTCCTCAGTTTCGCCGGCGACCAAGTGTTCGGTAAGCGACGTTTCACGCGCAGTGATCTCACGTGAATGCGCATTCAATTCGTCCTGTTTCGCGGTAAGCGCTTGTTGCTTCTCTTCGATCTGAGCGTCGGATACGGCAAGCCGACGTTCGCAACGTTCGACATGGCGCTCCGCTGTTTTCTTTGCCTGCCGCGTTTCCGCAAGCTTGATCTCAGCGGCCTGAAGTCGCTTCAACCTGGACAGGGTCTGGGAATTCACGGGCGCCCTCGTGCAGAGATCAAGCTGAATCGCCGGCGCGATGCGGCACGGCAACGCGGGCGGTCAGGTGAACCTGTTCCAGGGGCCTTTCGCTTGCGCGCCGGTAGGACTACGAGGAACGAACATCTATCAGCAGAACAAGCAAGCCGGTCAACAGTAGGCTTTTCATTCCGCCGCGCAGTGGGACCCGGCATCATTACAGACATCACGCTAACGATCGAGGTCGCATTGCTTAACGCCGACCATGGCGACGTAGTGCAATGGATCGCCGTTGGTCGAGAGGCGGTGTCTGTAGCGCTCTCGTTTGCGGACCTCCAAAATGCCCTCTTGGCACATTGCCTCGATGAGTTCGGAAAAACCGGAAGTGTCCTTGCCGTTAAGGAATTCCTCTTTGATGTTGAAGGCAATGAACCCACCTGTTGCCACGAGGTTGTACGCCTCCGTGAACGCATCCGGCGGGATGTCGCCGAAGCCAAGTGCCGCGACACATGTGAGACAATTAAACTCGAACATCTCCATCAAAGACCGTTGTCGATCCGACAGGTTTGCCATGTCGGTAACCACGTAGTCTTCATAGATCCCCGGGCGATCTCGTTCCGTGGCGTCAGCGGCGGCGTCGATGATATCTACGCCAACAATACTCTCGACGCCCATGCCCGTGAGTTCCTCTCCGAGCATGCCGTTGCCCGCGCCAAGGTCAAGCACGCGGAGATCCGCAGGCTCAATGCTCATCTGATCTATTGCGGCCTCCAACAGTTGGCGCACAGTTGACGGTGAGTTGCACTTGAGGATGTCACAGAAGAGGCGTTCGTACAGGCCTGGGATCGCGTAGACCTCCTCGTAGTCGTGGAACCGAATTCGCCGCGACTTGCCGCCAGTGCGGACTACGCACCACTCCGCGTCTTGGTCCATCGCCAGAGTGGCGTCCGGCAGGGCCACCTCCAGTCGGTGCCGTTCGTGGTCTTCTTGCCCAGTTTTACACCTTGCAGTCGGCTCCAAGGAACCGCCGTGTGCCTGTGATTGCGCCTTCTTCTCAACAACCCCCATCTGGTTTCCTTTCTCCCAAGCTAAGCTTGGCTCTGTCGTCTGGATCAACCGACTCCTGGCATCGGGTCGCGTCTGTCAAACCGCTTGAAGTGGCATCCTCAGCTTGGCAGCGATGAACACGTCCTCGCCCTCCGCGCCATCGCAGACACCCGCGCTCCTGTGGAGGTCTCCTAGCAGCGTCCGTACCACAGCCAAGGATGCACCCGTAAGGCCCAGCAGGACGTACCATCTTTGGCTGCGTTACCTCATTCACGGCTGACTCCGGGGCTCGCCTGCGACAAGATGCCGCACCAGTCAGAAAAAAAACGATATCTTGACGTAGCCGGTTAGTCGGGTTCGCCTGTGAAATGTTGGCCCATCGACGGAGAGTCGCGGGGGTTGGCTTGCTTCGTGACGGTGGCCGCGTTGACGCACAGTAGCATCCACACCGGCAGCCGGTTTTCGTCGAGCTTCTTTGCGGTCGAAATGAGGAACCGGGACCTTCAGCCCGGCTTCTGACTGATCCTTACAGCCTCGCGAGCGTCGTCAGCCGGCACGTGGACCACGTCTTGACGCTGCTCGTACCTCGCGCGGGGATCGATTGCGGCGAGGTAGACCGTGCCGCACGCCGCACAGGCCCACCGTGTTTCCTCGTCTTCGCCAACGTCCACGAGCGGAAGGGGGCGTTTGCACCTAATGCACCGGGTCACTGCCAGCCTCCGTGGATTGCAGAAGGCAAGAACCTAACGTGTTAAACGAAGCAGAACTGACCGTGCTGCCAGTCCAGCTTCTGCCCGACGTGCTTTTCTGCCATCTGTGGATCGATGACAAAGACTGTCCGGCCGCCGTATTCGAAGACCTCGTCGTCAGGGCGTGGCTCAGCGAGTTTCAGCGTCTGCCCGCCCACATCGTCCACCAGTCGGACACACTTCTGCGCCGGTGCTTCCACACGCTCCAAAACAGCCCGTAGCTTGACACCGGCAGTCTCGGTGATTCCGTCCATTGTCACGCTCCTTCACAAACATAAACACGCCCTTTCTGCGAAGCCCGGTCGGGCGATCAACCGATTCGATCTGCGGACCAAGACACGCGATGGGAGGGCGGATGACCGCCGAATATAGTGAAGAGCCACAGTGCGCTTCGTGCTTGCCCGTGACATCCTTACTCTCATGGAGACCGTCAGTTCTCGGTTCCCGTCTTCCGGGTGGCAGAGTCCTGCTCCGCTGCATGGATCATGTAGATCGCAGGAATGAAAACGGCTCCACAGAGGTTACACTTACAGACGTTGTCGAGCTTCCGCTTGCTGACGGTGACCGCATTCCCGCAAGTTGGGCACCGCAATCGCTCTCTGTTGAACAGCCTATCGAGCATACCGATCCATTCGCCGGCCATCTTGTTGCCCTCATGCGTTGCGGGGCAAGGACGAAAGATGTCGAAGCCGCGTCACGACTTGCTCTCCCGTCGTGCATTTCGGCGTAACGCGATCCGCCCAGAGGGTCTGCGAGTAAAGCCTACCCTACATAGATCACGTACGTCCCGACATGCAAGAGACATGCCCATTGGCGGACTGGGAGTAGTCGACGTTTACGTAGTGTGTAGCGTCGCTCCTACGCCGTCGCAATCCCTCGACCAGCAACAGCCGCCGTCAAAACGTCGCGGTCGAACGCCCGGGAGCGACACTCTGACGCAGCCGGCGGTAGGCCGTCCGATATTGACGGTCCCATGAAGGGCCACGATTCACTTCCTTGTGACCCTTTCAAGGGTTGTTGCTCCCATCGGTGGGGCTGAGATGTGTTACTCGGGGCTGGAACGTTTGTTGCCACCTATACTTATAAGAGAGGTCTAAACGTAGGTACACAAGATGCTGGCATGTGACACAGTTCAGCGATCGCTCGTTTCTTGTCCGCGGTCGCTCTGCGCTCCTCTTGTGACCATAGCCGTAACTCTACTCTCTGTCCTACCCACGCCTGCGGCGTTGGCGCAGAGCCCCGTGGGCGATGAGGGCTCAACCCCTCGGTCCGTCCCAGAACAGCTCGATCAAGAACACTCCGAGCGGTCAAACGAGCCACGCGAAGAGGGCACGATTTCCGGTGATCTCGACCTCGTCGGCGGGGAAACGGGCGTGGCGCCCGAGGATCGAATGTACACGTTCGACATCAAGCAGGGAACGTATAGACAGTTGGTTGACGACTTTGCGTGGCAGACGGGATTGGGGTTGATCGGGGAGCCGCCAAGGCGTGGAAGCGTCGACCTTGTCACGTCGGAGGAACTCTCGTTTGACGAAGCGCTCGCCCAAGTCCGCATGGTCTTGTTTGCCTCAAGTCTGAAGGACCCGTACTGGCTGCTGCGGCACGAAACGCATTTGGAGGTTCTTCAGATCGATGATGCGCTAGAGGTGCTTCCTGATGACCGCATGTTTCGCAGCCTGGAGGAGTTTCAGACGGCAGATCTGTCACCTGATGAGCTTGCCCTTGTGATCTTCACCCCACCGTCGGGTTCGCTATCCGACCTGAACCTCGTCCGGGACTTCATGCCTGAGTATGTACGAGTCACGGCGTTGGAGGATCAGAACGCGGTCACGATCTTTGCGTTGGTGAAGGACATCGAGAAATACTCGTACGTGAGCGAACTGCTTGGAGGCGGGGGCGAGGATCCGCGCATGCTCGAGATCATCGACGTCGAGCACATACTCCCCAGCAAGGCGGTCGAAAAGCTGGAATCGCTGATGGATCTCGGCCAGGGAGGGCGGCGCAGCACCGCTGGCAGGAAGGCACGTCGAAGCGGACGGTCCAGCAGAACGCCTCGACGGAAAGCACGTACGCGGACAACCGATCCGTTCACCAACATGGACGAACCTGAAATCAGCGTTGTGGCCGACGATGTTCGCCGAGTCATCATTGTTCGAGCTATGGCGGACACGATCGATGAGATCCGACTCCTGCTCCCGTATCTTGACGTTGGCACGTCAACCGACTTCGACCCTGTCATCATCGATCTGGAACACGCCAGCGCGGAGAAGCTCATGCCCGTTCTCCGGGGGATGCTCGAGGCATCGATGGGGACCACCGCAGGCACCTCTCGCGACAAACGCCGACAATCGAGAACATCAAGAAGGTCACGGAAGGGTAAGAGAGCCGCTCGATCTGCGGGGATGGCAACCATGGGCGGCATCTCTCTGATGGCGCATCCTACAAACGATGCGATAATCGTGATGGGTGACAAAGAAGACACCGATCTTGTACGCGAGTTTGTCGAGCTACTCGACATGAAAGATCGGTTAGGGCCCATTCGTATCGAGTTGGAGTATGCCGAAGCGAATGTGCTCAGCAACACGCTGACGGAACTACTAGGCGGTAAGAGGAGAAGAGGGAGCGCCGGCTCCGGATTGCCCGTCATTGTCGCTGACACGTCAGGAGAAGCTATCTGGGTTGAGGGTAGCGAGACGGACCTGGATGCAGTCCAGGAGCTTGTCGCCTTATTGGATTCCGCGGACTCTGCGATTTCCCTGCACATCGCTCGTCTGGAAAGCCAGACACCTTCGCTGGTTGCGAGTGTCCTACGCAGCTTCGACGATGTAACCGCAGCGTCGAAGTCGAGTTCACGGTCCAGCCGGAGGCGCAGTACCGCACGTTCAAGCCGGCGCCGGACAACACGCAGATCGACGCGCTCACGGACTGGAGCTGTCTCCAAGTTCACGCCCGACGACGACCAGAATCGGCTGTTCGTGCTGTGCACGGAGGAAGAATGGGCAGAATATCTACCGATCATTGACCAACTCGAGGACGCAGTCGGCGACGAGCAACCCTTCGCTCGTCTAACGCTTACGCACATCAGTCCGCAAGAAGCTATCGACAAACTGACAACCCTTTTCAGTAGCCGAGATGCCCCGATTCGGTTCGCCGTTGCTGAGAACGATATCCTGGTGATGGGAGCGGGTCCATCGCAGGTTGAGGCCATGGAGTCGCTCCTGGCCGAGATCGACAAGCCGTCCGAGCAAGTGCAGCGAACCTTCGAAATACAGCACACCGACCCCGCCGAAATGATGAGGACGATTCAGGCCCTGGTGGGCGATGAGACCGCCACCCGCCCAAAGCGAGCCCGAGGAGGCAGGTCGCGGAGCAGACGCGCACCATCGCGTACCGCCGCAAGCGGGGAAGACTTGACCATTGTACAGATAGCCAGCCAACTGGTCGTACGGACAACGCCTGAGAAGATGGAACAGGTTGCCGTGCTGATAGACGAGTTGGATGTAGCACAGCAAGATACCGAGCTTCGTGTCTACGACGATTTCCCGCCACGTACTGACATTGAAGGCATTGCCGACACCGTATCAGCCGTCGTGAACGGAACCGTCCAAGATTCTCGGACAAGGCGAAAGCGGCGTAACCAGCCGCCACCGCGCGTCACACTGATTCCGCAGCCGGCTTCGCGAAGACTGATTGTCCGAGGGGACCCGTCCGCCTTCGTTCAGGTTGAGGAGATCCTGTCCGCGCTCACGGGTGAGCAACAGCCGGATAACTTTGAGGATCTCAGTGACGCTACCTTTTTCGACGTGGAACATGCCGACCCTGCGGAACTGGTCGAAGCAATCGAGCCGTTACTCAACCTGAAAGTGCAGGAGTTTATCGCCACCGGCCAGCTTGACGATGAGCCGATTCGCTCCGTAACCAGCGCGCGGCATGGGGCAGGTAGACGGTCGCGAAGCATGGACCAGAACCCGCACTACTACATGGCTCCCGACACCCGGAACATGCGGATCGTGCTCGCCGCTCCACAGATCGTTGTGGATCAGGTAGCCGAGCTCATTGAAGAACTCGACGCCCCCGTGGATATACCAGAGGACAGCGACGTCACATTCGTCGAGGTTGCGCACGCCAACCCCACCGAGTTAGTTGAGACTATCGATCCCATCCTTGGCCTGAAGGTACAAGAGTTCATTGCTACCGGTCAGCTTGACGATGAGCCGATTCGCTCCGTGACCCGCACGCGACGCAGGGCTGGTAGACGGTCGCGAAGCACAGGCGAGAGCCCGTACTACTACATGGCTCCCGATACACGGAACCAGCGGATCGTGCTCGCCGCTCCACAGATCGTTGTGGACCAGGCAACGGAGCTCATTGAAGAATTCGACCAGCCTGTGGATACACGCGAGGACACCAACGTCACCTTTGTCGACGTTCTGCACGCGGACCCTGCGGAACTGGTCGAAGCAATCGAGCCGTTACTCAACCTGAAGGTACAAGAGTTCATCGCCACCGGCCAACTCGATGATGAGCCGATTCATTCCGTGACCCGCGCGCGACGCAGGGCTGGTAGACGGCCCAAGAGCACAGGCGAGAACCCATACTACTACATGGCTCCCGATACACGGAACCGGCGGATTGTCCTCGCCGCTGCCCAGGTCGTCCTGGACGAGGCGACTCGGCTGATCGAGGAGTTCGATCTGCTTGGCGATGCCGAGCGCATGATTGTCCGTACGGTCGAGCTGACGCGCACCGATCCCCCGACGGTCATTGCGACCATGGGCAAAATCCTGGGCGCATCGACGCGGGGAGCACGGCGAAAGCGAGGGCAGCGGTCATCCCGACCAGGTTCTGTCACCACGGATTCATTGACCATACGTGCAGGGCCAAGTGGTGGAGGTGTGGTGCTACACGGCTTCTCGGACGAGGTTGAGCAGGCGGCGGGAATGATCGAACAGCTGGATGCCCTTTCAACGAGCGGCCGTGGGGTCAATGTGTATCACGTCGAGCATGCGGATGTCGAGAACGTCGCCAAGTTCATTATGAGCGTTGTTGACTCATCGGCGCCCAAGCGGGGACGCTCGCGGTCACGCCGTGCTCCACAACGGTTACCGGAAGAGGACGAGTTTTCGACCAGCCGAACATGGAGTGGGCGCGATGTTTACATCCAGGCGGACCTCATTGGCAAGGTCCTAATCGTGGCCGCGAGTCAGTCGAAGCTGTCTGAGATCGATGGGATCATTGATCAGCTCGATACGGAAGAGGTAAGCGCCGTCCTTAACGACACGGCCGTGCCGAAGTTGCTGTACGAGTTGGAGCACGTGGAAGCTTTCGACGCGGCCTTCGAAATCGAGGCGATCCTCAATACGCTGTGGGAGCCGAGCAACGAAATACCCACGGTAGACGTCGGCCCGTTCGGCAACATGTTGATCATCCGATACCCGGACGAAGATCGCTTCCCGGAGATCGAGGACCTGATCACCAAGTACGTCGATAAGCCCGACCCTTATCGCGACAGAATCATCCGCCGGTCGTTCAGGGTGCCGCGCGGCATGACGGCTCAGGAGGCGGTGAAATGGTTCCAGGAGAATCACCCGGAGCTGGACATCGAAGTGGAGGACATCTCGGAGGCCGAAGACTACGGAGTCGAAGAGATTAAACCACGGAGAACATCGAACCCGTAGGTGAAAGTCCGTACTAAGGCCACAACAGCCGGAATTACACGTGTTACACGCTCGTTGCATGGACTGTTCACTTTCAAGGAGATTATCGATGACGGCACGGAAGATGGTTAGAGCTTTGGCCCTCGCCGGCGGTTTGCTGGCCGCCGTGGGCTGCAACCAGCAGAAGGTTCAGGAGCTGGAAAGCAAGATCGAGGAACTTGAAAAGCAAGTTGCCGAAGTCAAGCAGGAGAATGAACGCCTATCGGCTGAGCTCACGCCCGCCAAGTCTTCGCTCGAGCAGGCTGAGGCGGAGCTGACCGCGGCAAAGGAGGAGGGTACCCAGGCGAATGCCAAAGTCGCTGACCTCCAGAAGCAACTGGAGGCAGCTACAGCGGCATCAGCCAGTGTGAACGCACAGCTTGAGGAAGTCCGTAAAGAGGTGGCCGACGCCCAGAAGGCTCTGGCAGAGGCAAAGGCTGCACATCAAAAGGCTCTCACCGACGCCCAGGCTGCGGCAGACAAGGCGCAGGCGGAGATCGATGCTTTGAAGACGCAGGTGGCCGATCTGACCAAGAAGCTCGAGGCGGCGACGAAGGAAAAGGAGCAGGCGCCATCGGAGCCCCCGCAGCCATAGGCTGTCGGCGAGCTTCGTACGCCCAAGTGAGCGTCCTAGATCTGCCGAGAATCAACGACGGACGTGGGCGGGCGGCGCGTCCGACAGTTTTTGACAAACCGGCCGATCCGACAATTTGACGCACCGGGGCTCGCGTGGGCGGCATATGTGCGCACTGAGCTGGTGCTCGCCCCCCTTGCAGCGGTTTTTAGTCCGGTGGCATGGCTGTTGCTCGATGTCCAGTGGGGAAGGGCCGTAGCTGTGTGCTCGTGCGGCGCCTAACGATTGGTAGCGAACGATGGATGCTCGTACCGCCATCAAGGATTGCTCTTCGAAGATACTCGCTGTAGCCAAGAAGCATGACTACGGGGAGGCGGTGCGCCTCTTCAAGGAAACGGTGAGCCAGCTTCCATCGATGCCAGCCGACCGGGTGGCGAACGAGCTGGGCCGCCTGGGCGGCGAACCGGCCCTGCGCGCGCTCGTTAAGTCCTTCGCCTTCGCACCGTGCTACTGGTGTGAGGAGGGCTACATGACATGCGAACTCTGCGAGGGAGCCGACACGATCGCGGCGAACGGCCGATACTGTGAGGAATGCGGCGGCTACGGTCGCACGATCTGTACGTTTTGCGGCGGGTCGGGATTCCTATTCTTTGATGAGGTGCCCTCGAGTCTGGTTGAGGCTGTAGCGAATGAGCGCCTGAAGTGGGGGGCGAGCTCGCTGCGGCGAGTTGCGAGACGCTCCTCCAAGCTCAAGCGTCTCGTAGTCCAAGAGTCTCTAGCAACCGAACTCTTTGACGTGTTTCACACGACCTTGCGTATCGGTGCCGTTCTTGACAATGTAATGCCCGTTGTAGAAACCGACGATGAAGCAGACGCTCAAGCAGCTAAACACCCACGCCTGGCAAAGCTGGCCAACGATTGCCGACAAGTCAACACGAAGTACCAGACCGGCTTCGCAAAGGCGATCCAAGAGTACTGCCGGGGCCGAGCGAATAGCGAACCGCTGGACTCAGAGCAGCGAACGACGTGGGAGCGACGGACAGACTTCTACGCCACTTTGGCGTCCGAGAAATCCGCCGACTAACCAATACGCGACTCCGGGCGCTTTTTTCCCCGGCTTTCGGTCAGTTCAGCCGGTCTTGCCGGAAGTCCCACACGTTCTTGGAATCGAGGGTCGGCTCCGTGACGGCTACACAAAACCTGATCTCCAGAACGCCTGGAATGAACATGAGGGCCTCGATGACGGCAGCCAACTCGCTTTCGTTGGCGAGCTGTGCGCTCAGCTCGGCGATCCCGTCATGAATGAAGATCTCGAGCTCGCAGCCCCGTGTCAGCTGCATGTCGGTAAGTGCCCGCTCGACTTGCAGGCCCAGTCTATCATCCTGCCAGTTCATCTGGGTGTTCTTTGCTGTCGTTCTTGCAGAGAATCGTGTCCGAAGCTGGTCAGCACTGTAGTCGTTTCCCTTGTGAAGTCAGAACCCCGAACGAAGGGCCACAGACCGAACGCTGTGGGGCCGCTACTCGTCAGTTCCGGCCGTTGCTCTTACGCCCGCCGTGTGGCGAGTCCGCCTCAGTAGCACAACTTGCCGACGTTCCTGTTCGGTTGATCGCGGGTCGATTGCGGCCCGACAGACCGCACCACAATGGGCGCAAGCCCAACCAGCCAGCTCGTCCTCGGTCGCGTCCATCAGCGGAAGAGGGCGATTACCTCCAGCACAAAGAACCATCGAGCACCTCCATTGCGCCACAACTTTTGAACAGATCAATCGCTACACGAAGCAGAACTTACCCTCCGCGTAGTCGAGCCTGCGACCCGCGTACATCTCCGACGCACGTTTATCCAAAACGAGTACCTTCCGGCCCTCGAACTCAAAAGCCGTGTCGTCCGGACGCGTTTCGTCGATTCTCAGCGTTCCACCTCGCGCGAGTGTCACTTCGACCCGAACGCACTGCTCGGGAGCGGCTTGAGCCCCGTCAAGGGCTCCTTTGAGCTTTTCTCCCGCACGATCAGTAATGCCGTCCATCGTCGTATTCCTTCAGTATAGAGTCTTAAAGGGCAGTTGCGCCGGAGGTCCGATTAGCCGACACCAAACGGCTTATCCAACCCCCCTTCGTGCCCGTTACATCTTCGTTTCGTCGGCACAAATATCGGTCCGGCGACGGCCACGTCCAGGCTAATATCACGCATCCCGGGAACGTATTTGAGTGCGTGTAGGATCGCGTCCAACTCGCTGATACGATCAAGCTGAGCGATCAACAGGACGCTGCCGTCATAGACGACGACCTCGACATCACGTCCCTGTGGCAGCCCGACGTCGGCCAGCGCTCGCTCGATTTGTAGGCTGATCCGCTCGTCTCGCCAGCTTGGACTATTCGACTTCATCGTCGGTCCGCCTGCAAACACGTGTTAGGCGACAGCCGCCTAGCCAACTCCGCACGCTGAGTCCCTTAGAGCCATGTGCACGCAGGTTTGGTGGTCTTGTCTGGGACACGGTCGTGCTCCAAGTACAATCCATGTGTCGACACCGTACGCACTGCCCCAAGCGAAGAAGCCTCCCGCGATCCCGGAACGGCACGACACTAAACCAGGCAGAAGTCGCCGTCCGTGAAGTCGAGCTTCCGTCCGGCGACGGCTTCCGCTGCTACGCTGTCGACAACAAGTACCGTTCGCCCACCATGTTCAAAGGCCAGGTCGGATGGATCTTGTGTATCTACCATCAGCTCCCCGCGACCATCTGCGATTCTGTACCGAATCGACTTCTTCGGGGGGGCCTGCACGTCGTCCAAAAAGCTCTTGAGCCTATCGCCTGCGCGATCAGTAATACCATCCATTAGCGTTCTCCTTGCTACCGCGCTGCGCCGTCAGTGATACAGCTAACGCTGTCGCTCGCGTGCCAACTGCGGTCACGGAGCCTCGGGCACGAAGCAGGGCCACGCGGCCAGTCGCGGGGCTGGGTCAACTAGACCAGGAAGAATCCGCCGTCCTTGAAATCAAGCTTCAGCCCCGCAACGGTCTCGGCCGAGACAGTGTCGACGATGAGGACGGTTCGGCCTCCAAACTCGAACGCAAGATCCAGGGGATCTTGGGTGTCGATCTTGAGCTCTGCGCCCCCGTTCGTGATTCTGTAACGGATACACTTTTCTGGAGGAGCCTGTGTGTCGTCCAAGACCTTCTTAAGCTTTTCGCCCGCGGTTTCCGTTATTCCATCCATCGGCACGCCTTTCACATGAGGGTCCTCGTGGCGGAAGCGGCGCCACGCGAACGCGCTCGTCGCCCCCGCGCAAACCCTACCTTCGGCTAGATAATGAGCAAGGAGTGTGCCGTGGAGGACCGCCGTATCTGCGTGTCAGGAGCATGCATTCAGCGAACCTGTGTACGCTCGCCATGACGAAATGTCGTTCCAGCGGTTCATCTTATGACAGATTGTCCGGCGAGGACTGCCGTTCCGAAAGCCGCTATTCGTCGTCCCCGCCGCCAGCGTGCCAGTCCTTGAGCTTACGCTGGAGCGTCCGAACCGAAATGCCGAGCGACTCGGCGGCCCGTGTTCGATTCCCGTCGAAGCGCTCAAGAGCCTGCTCGACAGCCTGCCTTTCCAGATCCTCGATCGTGGTACCGATCGGGATCTGTACTTCCGGCTGATCGCCATGCCGCGCGGGCGCCACATTGGCCGGTAGATCATCGACGGTCAGAGTCGGTCCGACTGCCATCACGACCATGCTTTCGAGGCAGTTGGCGAGTTGCCGCACATTGCCGGGCCAGTCGAATGTCTCGAGGAACCGCGCCAGCTCCTTGTCCGGTGACATCCGTTCGCGTCCGTTCGCCCTGCATAACTCGTCCAGGAAATGCCGCACAAGGAGTGGGATATCATCCGGGCGTTCTCGAAGCGGCGGCAACGGAACCGTGACCACGGTTAGCCGATAGTAGAGATCTTCGCGAAAGGCGTCCTCGGAGACTAGTTCTTCCAGGTTGCGTGAGGTTGCTGCGACCACGCGCACATCGCACTCGATCTCGTCGTTGCCGCCGACTGGGGTAATCGCGTGCGTCTCAAGAACGCGCAAGAGCTTTGCCTGAGACTCCAGCGCAAAATCCCCGATCTCGTCGATGAAGATCGTGCCCCCGTTGGCCGCCTCGAACCGGCCGACGCGCGACGCTGTTGCCCCCGTGAATGCGCCCTTGACGTGACCGAATAGCTCGCTCTCAACCAGACTTGCGGGGACCGCAGCCATGTTGACGGCCACGAACGGCCCACGGCTTCGCCGACTGTTCTGGTGAATAGCCTCCGCGATGAGTTCCTTGCCTGTTCCGGACTCGCCGACGATCAAAATGGTGCTTTCCGCCTGGGCTGCCCGACGGACACGGTCAAATACATCAAGCATGGGCTTGGATCGGCCAACGATGTTTTCCAGCCCCAGCTTGTCATCCAACCGCCGCGACAGCTGTTCGATTGTCTCATCCTTCCTTCGATCCTCAAGGCAGCGTCGTATCGACAGAAGGAGTTCGTCAGGGTTCACCGGCTTGGTGAGATAGTCTTCCGCGCCGAGCTTCATGGCCTCCACCGCCGACTCGATGTCACCGTGGGCGGTGACCAGCATGAAAGGTGTCGCAGGCTCCTTCTGCTTCCAGAATCTTAGAAGATCGACACCACTGGTAGCGCCCATGCGCAGATCGCTCAGGACCAGATCCACGGCTTCATCCAAGTAGCCTAATGCCTGGTCCGCACTCTCAGCAGTAGCCACCTCGTACTTCTCGAGGCGAAGGACCCGGGCCATTGCCTCCCGCTCGCTTCGCTCGTCTTCCACCACGAGTATCTTTGCGCTCTTACTCACAGTGTAGACTCCTCGTGGCCCGCACGTGGACGCCGAGCTTCCGGCAGGCAAATCCGAAATCGTGTCCCACGGTCAACGTTATGCTCACAGGCGACCGTGCCGCCCGCCTCCTCGGCAAAACGCTTCACAAGCGCCAAGCCCAGACCGCAACCGCGCCCTTTCGTGGTAAAGAACGGTTCGAAGATGCGATCTCGATGCTCGGGGGCTATTCCGGCCCCTGAGTCGTCGACGCTTATGTCGGCCCAACCGTCTTCGCTACGAAGCGTGATCGAGATCTCGCCATTCTTGCCAACTGCGTCACGGGCGTTGTTTAGGAGATTGAGGATCATCTGTCGAAAGCGATCTCGGTCCATGTAGACAAGAACCGGACGGTCCGGCAGCTGCGTCCGCACGGCAGTGTTTTCACGCTCAATCAGCTGCCCGATGAAACTCACCGTCGCTTCCAGCTCACGACGAAGATCGACGTCCACTATGCGCGCCTGTTCCGGGCGGGAGTAACCGAGTATGTTGCGGATGAGTTCCTCAAGACGCTCGATCTCCGCCTTGGACTCTTTGAGCACGGTACTCATCTCCTCCGGTGACAACGCTTCGTCGTTGCGGTCAAACCGTTCGAGCGCGTGCAGGTTCAGCCGCAGCGCGTTGAGGGGGTTTCGGACCTCATGCGCCAGAACACCGGCCAACCGCCCAAGCTCGGCAAGCTGTTGCGTGCGGGTCATGCCCAGTGCGTGTTGAAGCGCGGCCGTACGCCGTGCCAGGTGGAACAGCGAGATACCCGCAGCGAGCACGATACCCACAATCAGTCCACCCATCAGAGCCCAGCGGCCGTACAGCGTACGCCGGCGGGCCGCCACGGTTTCATCAAGCCAGGCCGCATCGAATCCAGAGTGGTACGCCCCGATCTCCGTATCGTTGACCTCGATAGGCACCTGTATGTCGTACGCGGCGTTTCCCGAGCTTAGGGCCATGCTCTGCGTCTCGACTACGTCATCGCCTGCTTCGCGTACGCGGCGTTCGAACCACTGCCGCTCAAGCTTCTGGCCCTGATGTCTTCGATCGCTGTGCATGACAACGACGCCTTCATCTGTGACCAGCGCTGCATACAGGCGCTGGCGTTCTCGGGGAACGACGCGGCGCCAAAACGCGCGCAGCCAATCTGCGTCACGCAGCGACGTAACGCCGCGTTCCGATGGCCGCTCTTCGAGGTAGTTCTCTATTCGCCCCACCGTACGCTTGGCATGGGAACGAAGGCGCACGATTTCGCTGGTAAGGATCGTCTTACGAACCTCGGAGAGGTCTCGCCACGCGCCCCACCCCGTCACAAGGACCACCAAAACAAGGGCAGCTACGATACAGAGATTGCCCGCGATGGTGGTCCGTCGAATCCCTGATGCCGTTGGCCTTGCCAATTGGAATCCATCCGACGAGTACGCTTCTTACATTTCACTTGGCGAACGCAAAACAGCAGGGCTTGCCTCCGCCGCACAGGATGCACGCACGTTTTGTTCCAACACGCTGCCCCCCGGATTGCCCCGTGGCGACTCCGCTACCGGGTTGACGCGCCGGGGACGCAACAGCCACGCACGACCCGTTGCGGGCACGTGCGACAAAGCGTCGCGTTGTGTGGGGTCTTTCTTGCCGGCGCACTCCCGCGCTCGTCAGTTGCGACATAATGTCGCCCTCGCGCCCATACTACGTCATTTCGTCGCACCTGCAAGCTGGCCCTACACAGCTAGGCCGTGGTCAGAGCACGGGAGAGGCGGTCAGTCGCTGCTGCGTGCCTCTTCGGGCGCGGAACGTGCGTTGCTCGGATGTCCGGAGCATCACCGTCATCGTGTCGGCGTTGCGCTGGGCGGGTGTGATGCAAACGTGATGGCTAGATTTGGCGAAAAGAACGACCGAGCTATCGCCAGTTGACGGTTTGAACCGGAGACAATGACCGGTTTGGCGGCGGATTCCGGGGAGCGAGATCCCACCCCGACGGCCGACCGGGCGGAGCCCTGCGGGCCGGAATCCCGGTTCGTCGTGTTCGAACTCCAAGCGGGCGCCCAGGGATCATGCGTTTGGGGCAGTAGACTATTGGAGGAGCCACCATGTCACCGAAGGACGGTCGCTACATCATGCTAGTCAGTGTCCATGGCCTCATCCGCGGCTTTGATATGGAGCTGGGACGTGACGCAGACACCGGCGGCCAAGTCAAGTACGTCGTTGAGCTCGCCCGTTCTCTCATCGAGCATTGTGACGTCGAGAAGGTCGACTTGGTCACGCGGCTGGTATCTGATCCACGGATCGACGACAGTTACGCAGAGCCGATCGAGGAGCTTGCTCCAGAAGTCAACATCGTGCGCGTCGAATGTGGTCCGCGTCGCTACCTGCGCAAAGAGAGCCTTTGGCCGTACCTCGACGTCTTTGTTGACAACGTCGTCCGCTACCTGCGCAGCATCGGCCGGGCGCCGGACCTGGTACACGGGCACTATGCAGATGCGGGCTGCGTGGCTTCCTGCCTGGCAGGTCTCTTGGACATCCCGATGGCGTTCACCGGCCACTCGTTAGGCCGGGTCAAGAACGAACGCCTGCTCGATCAAGGAAAGACGCAGGAGCTCATTGAGAAACGCTACCGCATCACCCGTCGAATCGAGGCAGAGGAAACGTCGTTGGAAACCGCCTCATTCGTAGTCGCCAGTACCTCACAGGAGGTGGAGCAGCAGTATGCCGGCTACGACAACTATCAGCCGAGCCGGATGATTGTTATTCCGCCAGGTATGGACTTGAATCGCTTTCGCCCACCGCAGCGCAGCTCGTCCGATTATCGCCGGATCGCGAGTCAAGCCTCGCGGTTTCTCGCCCACCCACGCAAACCGATGATTCTGGCCCTTTCACGGCCGGACGCGCGGAAGAACATTGTCACGTTGCTCCGCGCATACGGAGAGAATGAACGCTTACGCGAGATGGCCAATCTCGGGCTTGTGATGGGCGTGCGGGACGACATTCGCGCTGCGGCGAAGGGGCCTCGAGAAGTTTTGACCGAGGTGCTGATGCTTATCGACTACTATGACCTGTACGGCAGCGTCGCGTACCCAAAGCAACACGATCCAGACGATGTACCTCTGTTCTATCAATTGGCAGCCAGAACGAGGGGAGTATTCGTCAATCCTGCTCTTTCGGAACCGTTTGGGCTTACCTTAATCGAGGCTGCCGCCAGCGGTCTTCCCGTCGTGGCGACGGAAGATGGCGGTCCCCGCGATATTCTAAAATGCTGTAAGAACGGCCTGCTGATCGATCCGCTCGATGCCAAGGGGATGGGTGATGCGTTGCTCGACGCCTTGTCAGATCGCGAACGCTGGAAACGCTGGTCTAAAAGTGGCATCGCTGGGGCCCGCCGTCATTTCTCCTGGTCGGCACACGTGAACAAGTACATGCGTTTTGCCAGAAGCACAGTCACGCAACACGAAAAACGCCGCGTCGGCGTTGGCTCGAGACGCCGCTTGATCAGCGCTGACCGGATCCTCCTGTGCGACATTGACAATACGCTTATAGGCGATAGAGCTGGTTTGGCAGAGTTACTTCGGCGATTAGACGAAGCGAGCAGTGACATCGTCTTCGGAGTCGCCACCGGTCGCAGTCTTGAGCTCACGCGCCAGGTGCTCAAGGAGTGGAAGCTACCGACTCCACAGCTGCTTATCACATCTGTGGGCACCGATTTGCATTACGGCCCTCACCTGATTGAAGACCGAGGGTGGGAGATGGTGATCAGGCATCGGTGGTTACCGGACGAGATTAGGCGCGTCACGGCAGACATCCCGGGCGTGCGGCTTCAGCCACCGGAGGGACAGTCTGAGTACAAAATCAGCTATCTCGTCGACCCCGAAGAGGCTCCTGGACTGAGGGATATTGTACGTACTTTGCGTCAAGCGGGCCTGCAGGCCACGGTAGTGTACTCGCATCAGGCGTATCTGGACCTGCTGCCGATCCGTGCGTCTAAAGGGAAGGCGCTTCGCTACTTTGCGTTGAAATGGGATATCCCGATAGAACGTTGCTTGGTTGCCGGCGATTCCGGCAACGACGAGGAGATGCTCACCGGCAACACCCTCGGTGTTGTCGTTGGGAATCATGACAAGGACCTTGAGAAACTGAAGGGCCATCCTCGTGTCTACTTCGCCAAAGGGCACCATGCGTGGGGGATTCTGGAGGGAATTGAGCACTACGATTTCTTTGGTTCGATTCACATCTCTGAACAGGAGCCACTGATCGATGACCGAGGCGCTCATCAATTATCTCGATGCGCATCGTGAGGACGCCTATACGTTACTGCGGCGCTTTGCGAATCTCGGGAAGCCGTTTCTGCTCCGGTCGGACTTGTTGGGCGAGCTCCAATCGGCATATGGCGAAGACCCGCCAGCGGAGTCGCTGGATACACCGCTGTACGGTACGATCCGGGCGGCTCAGGCGGCGGCGGTTAGTGCACCCTGGATGTGCGTGGCTGTGAGGCCCAGGATTGGACGCTGGACATATCTACGTTTCCATCTCGAGACCATCGACGTCAAGGAGATATCCGTGGCCGAGTTCCTGGGCTTCAAGGAACGGTTGGTCAACGGCGATACATACCTGAATGAATGGCCCCTGGAGATCGACCTTGAACCGTTTAATCGCGATTTCCCGAAACTGAGGGAATCGCGATCCATCGGGCACGGCGTTGAGTTCCTCAACCGACGTCTCGCTAGCGACCTCTTTCAGGACCTGGACAACGGGGATAGAAGGCTGTTGGACTTCTTGAGGGTTCACCAGGTCAAGGGGGTCCAACTGATGCTCAACGAGCGCACCAAGGACGTAACGGAGCTGCGCCGCGCCATCCGCCGGGCGGATGAGTTCCTGCGCAAGCAGCCCGCCGACGCCGAGTGGGAGCAGGTCGGTGACACACTCCCCATGCTCGGCTTCGAGCCCGGGTGGGGCCGGAATGTGGAGCGCATGCGCGAAACCTTGGCCTTGCTGTCAGACATTCTCGAAGCACCCGAGCCGTCTAATCTGGAGCGCTTCCTTGGCCGCGTTCCGATGATCTTCAGTATCGCAATCATTTCGCCCCACGGCTTCTTCGGCCAGTCCAATGTCTTGGGACTACCGGACACTGGTGGCCAGATCGTATACATCCTGGACCAGGTCCGTGCGCTCGAGAAAGAGATGCGTCATCGGCTGTGGAAACAGGGTATCCACCTCGAACCACAGATCCTGGTAATCACGCGTCTGATTCCGGAGGCCCGTGGCACGACGTGTGACCAACCCGTTGAATCCATTATGGGCACCGAGAACGCCCGTATCCTACGCATACCGTTCCGAGACGACGCCGGGGGAATCGTTCCCCACTGGATTTCGCGTTTCAAGGTGTGGCCCTATCTGGAACGGTTCGCCCTCGAAGCTGAGAAGGAAATCCTTGCTGAACTCGGTCGCCCCCCTGCATTGATCATCGGTAACTACTCCGACGGCTGTCTCGTCGCTTCTCTAATGTCGCGACGCTTGCACGTGACACAGTGCAACATCGCGCACGCCCTCGAAAAGAGCAAATACCTCCTCTCTGATTTGTACTGGCGAGACAACGAGGAATCCTATCACTTCTCATGCCAGTTTACAGCGGATCTGATCTCGATGAACACCGCCGACTTCGTGATCACGAGCACGTACCAGGAAATCGCTGGAACAGCCGAGAGTATGGGACAATACGAGAGCTATAATGCGTTTACGATGCCCGGGCTGCAGCGTGTCGTACACGGCATCGACATCTTCGATCCGAAGTTCAATGTCGTTTCGCCCGGGGCTGATCCCGACGTATTCTTCTCCTGTCTGGATACCGAGCGGCGGTTAGCAAGTCTACATCCGCAACTTGACGCACTTGTCTTCGGCACAGACGAAGGCCCGGAAGCGCGAGGGCATCTCGAACATAGGTCGAAACCGCTGGTCTTCACGATGGCCCGCCTGGATCGCATCAAGAACATTGCCGGATTGGTCGACTGGTATGGAGGCTGCCCCCGGCTGCGAGAACTGGCCAACCTGTTCGTCGTCGGCGGACACGTTGACCCAAACCGGTCGGATGATCAAGAGGAGCGCGAGCAGATCCTCGCCATGCACGACTTGATTGACCAACACGGGTTGGAAGGTGAAGTTCGCTGGGTATGCTTCCAGCCGGAAAGAAACCTGGTGGGTGAGCTCTACCGATACGTCGCGGACCGGCGCGGCGTCTTTGTTCAGCCGGCGATGTTTGAAGGGTTCGGTCTCAGTGTAATCGAAGCCATGTGCTCTGGATTGCCCACATTTGCCACATGCTACGGTGGTCCGTCAGAGATCATCGAAGATGGCGTCTCGGGGTTTCACATCAACCCCAACCAGGGAAACGAGGCTGCGGACATGATGGCCGACTTCCTCGAGAAGTGCCTTGAGAACCCTGAGCATTGGGAGGGTTTCTCCAAGCGGGCGATCGAGAGGATCCAGGCACGCTTCACATGGGAACGCTACGCGAACCGAATGATGACACTATCACGCGTTTACGGCTTCTGGCGGTTTGTCACTAACCTGGAACGAGACGAGACCCGCCGCTACCTTGACTTGCTATACGGGCTCCAGTACCGGACGCTCGCGCAACGCGTTCCGTGTTCGTAAGTCCAGTGTTTTGGCACGCCGACATGAGCGCCTTGCCACGCCACCGCACGCAGGAACGACCGTTCCGGCGCAATCGGACTATCCAGAGCGTGCCATCAGATCAGCCAATTCCTGCTTAAGCTGAGGCATTGCGCCTGGCCGACTCGCCACAAGTGCTCCCACCTTGTTCGCGAACTGCGCGACCCTGTCCAGCGGCCAACTCCAAAGAAGCCCACGGACAAACGCTGCGGTAAATGCGTCACCAGCTCCAACGGCATCGACTACATCAACCTGCTGCCCGGGCACATCCACTTGTGTATCCTTGGATGCGACGAAACAACCGTCTTCGCCACGTGTGACGCAGACGATGCGAATGCCATACCGATCGTGTAGAGCAGACGCAAAGTGGCCGGATCTCGATGCCGGCAGCGCAAATAGCCCGGCGAGCACGGGCACCTCAGCGTCGTTCAGCTTGACGACGTCACAGCGTTGCAGCGACGCCTCGATGATCTCCCGCGTAAACCAGGGTGGGCGGAGATTGACGTCGTAAACAAGCAACGCGCTTTCCGATGCGCTTAGACACTGTTCAATGGCTCTTCGGGTGGACGGCGCCCGCTGTGCCAATGTTCCAAAGCAGACGGCCGACGCCGCGCGAGCGGCCTTCTCCAGCACGACATCGAACACCATGTAATCCCAGGCTACGTTCTCGTGGATGATGTAGCTCGGGTGCTCGGCGTCTGTTGCGTTCACCGTTACGCTTCCGGTGGGATGCTCAGCATCGCGCTGAATGGTTGCGTGTTCAATGCTGCGAGCCTGGAGATAGTCAATTAGTGCGTCGCCGGCTTCGTCACACCCGACTCGCGAACAAACGACCCCCCTTGCGCTGAGTTGAGCGGTGTGAAAGGCAACATTCGCCGGAGCCCCTCCCGGCCTCCGCGTGTCGCCAAAACAATCCCAAAGGAGCTCGCCTATCCCAAGGATGGTAGCCTGGCTGTCTGACCGCGCTTCCTGTGTCATCAGGGACTCGTTTTCCTTCTGTCGCATGGCGAGGGAAGCAGCACGTGCTCACGCGATCCTTGCGCTCCCTCGTATCCTTGGTCACATGGCCGGATCGCGATGCGGGAAAGCTACACGACAACGCACGATCGGTCCAGCGATTGGAGGAAGGGCAGGAAGTGGAGTATGCGACGGACGCCGCGTTCCCGGGTACAGTTGCTCTGACCTACGGCTATGACTCCACGATCGTTGCCATCAGCAGCGTAGCTGCCTGCCGCCGGACGGGAATCGTAGTGCATCGCAGAGCTGAAGCACATTACTGTATTGACACCCCCCCATATGAGACGAAACTGGAGCTGAAGCCGCCGGGTTGCCGACCGGTTGAGCGGCTGTTGGGCGCGTCACACGAGCAACCCCACCAGCTGCTCATCCTTCTCCCGCCGCTCCGGCCGGTCGTCCTTCTGCCAGCCCTCGATCTTGTCGGCCAGCGCTCGCAGTGCACTACTCGTCCGGCTGGACAGCTTCCAGCCCTGCTGCCCGCCGTACCGGCTGTTCATCCATGTGACGTGCTCGATCAAGCCGAGCCTGGCGAGCTTCGCGCGGGCGCGCTGGAGCGTTCGCCTGCTGATGTCGAAGCGGCATTCAAGGTCGGCAAAAGTGGGTGTGGGTTGCTTGGCCGCCCTGAGTGCCAGAAGAATTCGCGCGGCCGCATGCTGCTGGTTTTTGTTGCCAGGAAAGAGCATCGCAACGAGATCGGTGAGGTCATCAATCTGGCTGATGCGACGGTAGCGGAAATCGATCTTCGTCGATTCGTTCATCGGCGCTCACCGGATGACGGGTGTTCGTCCCGTTCACGGCCGGTGCCGTTGGCAGACACGGCCTCCGTTTCCGGCCTACCGTTCATCATCTCGTGCCGCAGCGCGTAGCGTTCCTTGCTGATTCGGATCGCGTGCTCCCGGAGTTCGGTACCGAATGTCTTCTCGATCAGGACGATGGTGGAGAAGGCGGCTATGTAGGTATCGTTGAAGATTCGCTGGAAGCGCCAGCGCACGCCCTGGCGGGTCATCCGAAAGGCTCGGTTGATTTTCTCGCCATAGGTCCCGCGGAGGACCATGTAACTCGGTCGATCGACTTTCAGCTCGACACTCAAATCATGCGATTGCATGAGTTCACGCAGCAGCTCCAGGAACGTGCGGTCCTTCTCAGTTAGTTTCATGTCGAATCACCATGATGCCTTGGCTTTCCTGCTGGATCTCAATCAGCCCTGTGTGGGCCATGAATATGATTGCGATAAAGCGCCAAACCCGGTCCAAACGGGCGTCATCACTCAGGGGTGGTATATGGTCAAACATGATGGGATACGGCTCCAATTGGGCTTGTACGTGGCTCTCGTAGCGCGACAGGTCAAAGCCGTCGCAGAGGTACATCTCGGGGTCGATAGGAGCGCCAGCCACAAGTCGATTGAGCGCATCGACGAGACCTGACATCTCGGTCAAGTCCACAGGCCCGGCTTCCAACGGGGCAGAACGGTCTTCAATGAGCCGTGTTTGCAGGCGCGTTCTCTGCTCTCGCTTCCTGGCCCTGGACTCGGCCATCTTCTCCCGGAAGTACTCAGCGTTGAACACAAGACCGTCGAAAAGGAAGCGCGACGACACGTTGGCCCCGCACCGCGTGCAGCGGTAGCGCCGGACCTCGATCCGCGGGATTCCGCCGCAATCCAAACACCGTTGAAAAGCAACCGTCGGGTCAAGCACGTGTCCACAACCCCTGCATCGACATTCACCTTCGGCGATCATGTTCAATCCACCGCCGCACTTGGGGCAGGCATGATCTGACAGCATCACGTCGTAGAAGAACTGCCGGGCTCGCGCTGAATAGGCGGAGACAGCCGCCGTCACGCGAAACGCCATGCTGATAATGTTCATGGGCTCACACTGTTTGCCTCCTCATTCATCCAGTTGGAACCTGTGCTTGGCTCCTCCGCGTTACTCTGCTGCTTTGGCGTAAACTTTCGCCTGCACGCTTTGCACTGCCGGATTCGACGGATGCCCATGGTTTTTGTCTTGCGCACGCCCTTTTTGATCGAGCTGGAGCCGCAGTACGGGCACGCGGGTGGTCTTCCTCTGTTCATTCTTATCACCTCGCGGGACATGGAAGGGACCTGAGTTTATAAAGCTGCGCTACCACCACCATGTGACGAACCGATCAGCGCTTTCATGAACGCTGGCGAACATTTATATAGATGTAGCGCCAAAGGTGCCACATGAAAGGCACGACACCTCTCTCCGGACTGGAAATCAGCTCGCTACTCGAGACTCTGCTGCCCGATTTCGTCCTTGCGTTTACGTTCTTCACGGCGCTCGTCTACGCGGTGTTGGGCCGGCGTTTCGGGCGCCAGAAGCCCGCTGTTGCCATGTCCGGCTCGATCGGGCTGGCGTTGGCCGTCGGACTCGTCTGGTGGGAACGCGACCACGGATGGTCGATCCGAAGTTTGGGCCCGGTGGCTATCGCGTTCGCACTGATCATGTTAGTAATCGTTGTGTACCGCGCCATCCGGCAACAGGGTGGATCCTGGGCGGGTATTGGCGTTGCGGTTGGGATTTGCATCCTCGTGGCTGGGGCATTCGGCGTGAACTGGCCCGCTGCTGGAGAGGTGGTGCAGGCTATCGCAATCGTCGCGCTTATCGTGGGCCTCCTGGCCTTTCTGTTTCATTACCGCACCGCGGGGTCACATGCCTACTCCCTCCCCGCACCTTCAAGAGCCGAAGTCGTTGACATTCGTCGCGACATGTTCGACGTCGACAGAGGACGGCGGTTGGGCAAGAAGCTCAAGCGCGGTCTCAGGACCGTGCGCCGTGAGGTTGACGGGTTGGTCGAGCATCCCGAGGAACGAGCGGACGTCATGCTTCAACTTCGCAGGATGCTCCCGGCCGAGGGCTGGCTCACCGAACGGATGGCAAGACTCCGGGAGAAGGCGCACTACATCCGAAAGGGGCACGTTGCCCGGCTTGAGGAGACGAAACACGTCTACTCCAAGCTGCCGACGTCAGCGAGAAAGAAGGCTGCGGCGGATTTGGCGTCCCGTTACCGGCAACTCATTGGCATCGATCAGCGTCTGGAACGACTTGACAGGGCTGTCGCTGAGAACGAGCGGCGCATCAGGCAACTGACTCGGGAAGCGCACGAAGTTGTTGCCCGGTACGAGTTTCAGAAGGTGGAAGGCTTGCTCAAGACGGCCGAGAAGATCCAGAGCCACAATGTCAAACTGTGCAGGGTGATTGAGCGCTCCGAACAAAAGCTCGTCAAGATCGTCGAATGCGTGACGCAGGAGGCAACGAAGGGCGAGGGAAAGTGAGGCCTGGTGCACACGGGGACCGACATGCGTGCCCGGCATATTCAACGGACGGAGAGACTTACAGGAATCATCTGAACCTACAGGATCTTGAGCGCCACGGCCTCGCCTACATCTGCGAACATCCGGAGATTCTGTTCAGCAAAGCGAACGCCACGGAGAACAATCCGGCTCATGGTGTCTACCGGAGCGACGTGGCCGGGTACGACTCCGTGAGTCATGACAATCGAATCCTCGACGGCGTTACGCCGGAAGCGGCCGACGGTGTGCTCATGCGCGTCTCCGAAGCCTATCGGATTCTGAACGACATCTACGCACCGTACAGCACTCGGACGACCGAACAGCGTGCCCGACACGCACGTTCGTACGTTACTTCGAGACGACCCTCGTACCGAAGGGCCGCTCCGTTCCGATGGAGATACGGCTGAACGTGGCTGCTACCGCCCGACCCCATAGCAATGTGAGGCGACCAAGTAGACGATGCGCCGGAACATAGTGGGTGACGCGTGAGATACGGGGGAGATCACGAGACATCCAACCACGTCAAGCGCTCAACGGCAGGTTTGACGCCCAGGCCCACAGTATCGACGGCCTTCTGACACGCGGTTACCGCCGCGGGCGAGGTTGCCACGAGGATCACGCGATCGAAGTCGGCACGGCGAAGCTTCTTGATGTTCTCCTGGATGTTCGACTTGCCGGTCTCGATCTCGACGGAAACGCGCTCGCCGGGGCGCTCAGCCAGCAGGTCGATCGTGCCGTTGCCTGCGACCGCATATTCGCGAGTGACGTCGTAGCCCTTCGCTTCGAAGTACTCAGCGGCCTTACGCATCCAATAGCTGTGCTCCACACTAGTACGCGGTGCCGGGCCGGGATCGATGCCGATCGACCTACAAACGGTTCGACCGTGGTCGGCAAGCTGGTACAGCACAACCTGCCCGCTGCGGGTGGCTATGGCAACCGGAGCGATCAGCGCGGCGTCAAGCAGGTCACGGCGGATCGCGTTGCCGCGGCGGCGGGAGAGGTTGAGTCTTTGATAGCGTGAGACGGTCGTGGAAAGCGGTCGGCCGGCCACATCGGCCAAGAACCGTACCGCATCCCGAGACAGTTTCTCTAAGGGTGGATCTGGTCCAAAATCTGGAAGTGAATCGGTTGATGATACTCCTGATTCTCTGGGGGATGGTGGGTGGGTGTTTACCGATTCTCGTTTGATATCTTTATTATTATCTTGGACTGGAACAGGCGGAATAACCTTGACTATTTTCTGTCGAGTGCTATTCGGACTGGAATCGCTGGAACAACCGGCCATTCGTTCTCGGATCTGGTTATCCGAAACGGAGCCTTCCTGGATAGGACATCGTGGTATCCTGACCAGAAATGGCTCGGGGTGTTCGTCGGCCAATCGAACGACAGTAGACCCGACCGGGAGTGTGCTGAGCGCAGCCTTCTGCTCATCCGTCAGGTTCATCGCGGAACTCATGGCTCGTACGTCCGCCTGCAGTTTCTGACTGAGCGCGAACGTGGCGTACGAGTTGGCGAAAGCTACCTTCGAGAGGAGCGATGCGGACTGATCCACGAACACGTAGCCCATGCCGTACTGCCGGATCATCCTGATGGAGGTCTCCAGCACAGATTCTCTGGCCCCCGCTTGCTTGGCAAGGAGCAGATTGTGCGCCTCCTCAATGATGATAGCGTTGGTCAGCCGGTCACAGGGCCCCTGGGCAAGACGATAGCGATAGAGGTACAGAGTCAGGCTCTCGGAGAACATGACACGGTCTGAGGAACTCGATAGGCCGTCCATTTCCAGCACGACGTTGTGATCAAGGAGTTCACGGACGTGGCTGTTGTCCTGCGTGTTGACGACATCGGCGAACTCTCCGTAGGTCATGGCCAGGAGGATTCGTTCAGCGGAAGCCTGCCACATGGCCGCACGTCCTTTAAGCTTGACAGTACGAAGCCATGCAAGCAGATCCTGAATCGTGGGCCAGCGAGTCTGCGTGCGATCGAACACGCCGGTTTCCCGGAAGAGTCGATCAAGACCGGCGACGAGCAGACTGATGACGCCCTCACCGCCGAGGTAGGCGGACGCGATCACGTCGACAATCAGCTTGACCCAGACGTTCGGCTCGCATCCCGGTGGTGGAATAAGTGGGTTGAAACGAAACGGCGCGATTCTGCGACCGATCGTGTAAACGTGCAAATCTGGTCGCAGCGCAAGCAAGTCGCGATAGCCGCGCTTCCAATCCAAGGCGACGATCTTGATGCCCCGGTTCATCATCCCGAGCATGAGCATAAAGGTCAGGTTGGTTTTTCCTGAGCCGCTTCTTCCGGCCACAAGCACGTGCTCTCTCAAACGTGGGCTACGCAGGTTGAAGGGGTACAACTCACGGTTACCGTAGCTGACCTTGCCGACGGGAATATCGCCGATCAAGGCGAACTCCTTTGACGGCGGCGGGAACGGCGCCCGGTCCGGTTCGTAGTTCTGACCGAGGTGCTTTGCGGCCAGAAGCTCCAGGGTCTGCTCGATGTCAGCCCTGCCGTCGGAGTCCTCAGCCAGGTATGCAGCGTACAGCCTATCGATCCGTTTACCGAGGACTGGACGAAGCTTCCGGCACAGTTCCTGCGCTCGGATAATCACACGTCATCACCCTGAGTATCTTCAAGGATCGAGACCTTGCGAAACGCAGCCAAGTACTGTTGAGCAACTTCCGGCAACGACTGCCTCAATCTCGAGATGTCCTTCCACGCGGTGACGCGCTCCTCCCGCTGATCCGCGTACAGCGCCTGAAGTCGCTTGCCGACGGTGTATTGTTCCTTTGCACTTGCAGGCCAGCCGTATTGGGCCTCCCACATGAAAAGAGCGTTGATCGCGTCGCACTTTGCCAGTTCGATCTCGTAAAGATTCTGTACATGGATATCCTCGCGATGTCTGATCTGGGCAATAACATCATCAAGACCAAGCCAAGCTGTGTGCTTCTTGTCATGGATGACAGCGAACTCGGGTTCAGAATTGGGGACAGCGAGGTAGCCGCGCTCGATCACATGTTCGACTGTCTGTAGCTTGTCATCGCGGAGACTGCTGGGTTGATCTGAAGAGAAATCATAGACCGCGTAAGCTCCGGGCTTGGGCTGGCCACGCGAGCCTCCGGCTGGATGTTCGTAGCCGTGAAGCTCTCGAAAACCGTACATATGCGGCACATATTGGCCCGCAGAGAGGGCCTTTGCGTAAGTGTTGATCGGGTTCATTTGACCACCTCGGATTAGCTCCTGAAAGGTGGTGAATGCGGTCTGCTTTATAAGCTTACCGGTCTGTGTCGCCACTCGGTGGTGGAGACGAAATGGCTTCCGAAACACCCGTGGGACCGCAAGGCTTAAGAATGCGAATGCGCCATCCAATCCGTGAGGTGAGATCAAATGCGAAATATCAAAGAGCAGCTCTTGCGGGGAATTGAGGCCAAGGCAACGCGCCGAACAGGCCGATTGACATCGGAGCTGGTGCGGGCTCGGTCAAAGGACAAAGAACTGGTCCTTGCCGAGCTTGAGTACCAACGCTGGCTGGCAGACACCTGCGGCGACTGCCTGAACGGAAGTTGACCACGCCAGCAGCACGAACGGTCGAACAGCTATCGTTAACGCAGCGACAAGCGTGCGCCGCACTGCATACACTGGACATCCTTCTCGCTCGACCGCCGGGATACAACGATCGTCTGCCCGCACCAGAAACACTCCAGAATTAGGTAATCCTCCAACATTCGACGGCCGCGTCCCGGCTTGAAGTCGATAAACTCGACGTGGCGAGGCGGTGGGGTCACCGTTCTGAATTGCCGTAGACAAACGTCAACGAAGTACTCGTCACCATCGCGATCTACCGTAGGTAACCGGCGTGGCCCGGACCATTCTTGCTCTCGGGTTCGTTTCATCCTTGCACCGCCAGCTCTGTCAGCCGTTCCCGCATGTCTGCGCAGAAGCGTTCAACCCGGCTCATGCCTTTGATGTCCTCTTCATCGAGGAGTAAGCACATTAGACTCTCCCACTGTCGGAACGCCGACAACACGGTCCTGTCAAGTTCCAGCTCGTCCTCCCGGGTGTCACGTCTATGGCACATCTTTCCACCTCTGGCTTACCGCTCTCGATGGCGGTTCGCTCAGCCGATGGCGAACCGCCACAATGTCACGGAGCCCCAACAACACCAACCCACGCGAAGGTGCGATGGGCAACGTCAGGTCCGTGGCGACATATCGGGGGCCAGCTGGTCGCTCAATTGCGCGGCTCATCACCACTTGAACACGATATGTGGACTGCTCCGCGCCCAATCCAATAACGCCGACCGGATGCCCTCATCCGATCGAATCAGATCGGCGAGAACCTTGGAAAGCTCGTTCTCTTGAGTTGCGGTCATTCTTCCCACTCTCGAGCGGCACCGGCCACAACATGGTTCTCGAATTCTTCGTCGGTGTTGCTAGCACTCCAATACCGGCCATCCTCACCGATGATCACGAAGTCAAGCACCGGAATGGCCAGAAGCCTGCCAGCGGCTCGCAAAGTCCGCACGATCTCCTGATCCTCGGAACTCGGCGTTGGGTCGCCGCTGGGGTGGTTGTGCAGCACAATTACGCGCGTCGCGCCGCTCAAGAGCGCTCCCCGGAACACCTCTCGCGGACTCATGATTGCCGCCTCACCAATGCCGATAGCCACGGTTTCCTCGCCGATCACGCGATTCTTGTTGTCCAGGTCCAGTCGGATTACCCGCTCACGGTCGAACTTCTGCAAGTATGCATAACGCCGGCCGACCACTCCCGGCGAGTTCATGGCTGCGGTGGGCTCCGCGATCTTGGTGCGGACCACCTCGAGTCGATATGCTTGTTTCATGTTTCTCCCTCCCGGCAGAACCGCTCTCCTGGCGGTTCGCCTACTCGCACGCGAACCGCCCGAGGTCCCGGCGAGATGCTCTGCCAGTGAGAGTAGATTTCCGATGGAACTCGGCAGATGTATATATGTATATGTATCTTGTTTTCTTCTACTTACTACTACATAGGGGCGACGCTTATAAACCCCAGGGAAGCAGTTCATGAATGGGATGTTACGACTGACAAGTGGTGACGAAAACCCGACACACCCTACCACATAGCCTTTCAGGAATCTCCACTCGAAACGCACTCTCACTGAGAATGGGAACATTTATAAATCGGCGCTTCCAGTGAAGACATCTGGAGGTGATTTTCCAATGGAAACAACATCAGTGAAATCAAAGATCGTACGCCAGATCCAGCACATGGTCAGGCACGCGGTTATCGAGGCCACGCAGAAGGCGAGCGAAGCCTCACTCGGAACTGGCGAGGCGTACGACGCTTACAAGGGCTTCTGTGACAGGATTGGCCTGGGGCCGCTGACCGGGCGGGCTTTCGGCGATCTTCTTAACGAACTCGACATGTACTCGTTGGTGCGGACCCGGGTCCTCTCCCGTGGTCGGTACGGTCGAAGCCGCGAGATCACGCTGGACTTGCCGGAGACGCTTGTCGAACGCCTTCACACCACAATCCTGCTTAACTTCGAGTTGGGCACGTAGGTCAGCGGAGGTCCCAACCGACCGTCTCTGTGCCGGGGCCGAGGTCACCCTCCGGGTTGCGACTGCTTACCACTCTCGTGGCAGGCGGCCCTGACAGCCCGGCAGACCTCGTCAATCACCGCTCGCGACATGCCACCACCTGCCGGAGGAGGAAGGCCCTCCGCTCGTCTATTGCTCTCACGTGCAGGACCGGATCCTCCCCATTGTCACTCGACCACGACCTCTTCGACAGGCCCGATCGCGTCAGGGTCCTTTGCCTTCTCGATTATCGATTCGAAGGCTTTTTTCAAGCAGTATATCGCCAATGGGATCTCGTTTCTTGAGAAGCTCTGCGATGACTTCCAGTTGCCATTTCGGTCCTGATATCTTCGATCGAGAGATGCCTTGGCTAACCTCGTCAAATGCATCTATCGGTGACGCCCCGGAGCGATCTTTCCTGGTCACGCATCCCTTCCATCCATTACACGGACGAGAGTTCCCACTCGTGGCGTACC
>Ga0307432_1000382_pt1 | contig 35218 bp, 31 predicted proteins | sample SalMarWE160150MG_FD_202158 | JGI IMG/M metagenome (GOLD analysis project Ga0307432, IMG submission 202158) | Salt marsh sediment microbial communities from the Plum Island Ecosystem LTER, Massachusetts, United States - WE1603-150 | ecosystem: Environmental > Aquatic > Marine > Intertidal zone >...
CTTGACTTGACACCCTCAAGGAAACGCGCGTCAGGCCTTCCGCACTGGCTCAGGAGCACGCTTCCACACGGTCATAACAGCGTTGTCCAGCGAACTTTGCCGCCGTAGTTTTTTTCTCTCCTTCCTGCGTGAAACTCATCGTCTCTATCGCTATCTTTGGGGGCATCACTCCCTTAAGGTTCGGTCGTGACTCCAGCGCCATCGCTAGCAATTTGTTGTACTCTGCTGCCAACTCACCCGTTACATGGACCTTTCGCTCATCAGGCGACATCTCCGCTATTGCATCGCTGATGCTCCTCGCCTTAATCTTCAAATGCTGAACGTTTTCCGCCATCGCAAGAACCTCCAAAAAAGTGACCACCGGACGCGAGCGTTTCGACTCGACATGTATGCCAACTTACTCAGAGATTCGAGTTTGGCAAGCCTCAAACTTTCGCGGGAATTTGAATCCTTTCACGCTCCACTGGCTTTGCATCGCGCGGGCCACATCGAGCTGCCGCCGGCGCGGAACTCCAATCCCCTGGGGCCGCAGCGTCGCACACCTTGCCGCACCATGCTCCGCTGGAACCCCCTCGAGGAGCGGCGGCGCGCGCCCGGGGTGGGGGGTTTTCAGGAAATAGGTATGGTGTCCCCCGATTTCCTGATTTCCTCGATTTCCTCGATTTCCTCGATTTCCTTCGATTTCCTTCCGTGTCCCCCGATTTCCCCCGATTTCTGACATTTTCTTCAGACACGAGAAATCATGCTTTCGCGCTCCGTGCTTTACCGTCCGCGCAGTTCCATTTCAGCAGCTACCGTATCGCACAGATTCTTGTGTATCTCACTGTTGCCGCTATTAGCAATCTGCATGACTGCGCTCAGAAGCTGGTCACTGGCCGCAGGTGCCCAATTATGGAAAACTTGTTCATTCACGGTCACGCCGTCTTTGGGTATTATGTAAGAGCTAAACTTCTCGTAGTGCTTCATCATGATTCGCGCGATATCGCGTTCATTGAACGCCGGGCGGTTGTATAGACACTCGATGACTCCGCTTATATCCGCCGAGCGGATAAGAGCCTTCCGAAGGAAGGCTGTAGCGTCTGGAATTAGGCAACACGCATACGCCCCTCTGCTGTCGAACTTTTTCATGTTTCGCAGCGTAAACTGTCCGGATTCCACCCAGTACCGAGCGGCGAGAAAGTCATGAAGTGTTTTATGCACGAATACCCACTGCGAATTACCTGCGGGAACAAGTACGCCATACCACTGCGTTAGTTCGGCCAGTAACGCGCTCGGATTGACACGCGGCCCCTGGTAACGCTTCAAGAAGCTGTCTATAGATGCAAACACCTTCCCCTCAGACATCGCAAGATCTTGTGAATCGAACGCGATTTGCATAAGGCATCGTATACGATCCTCGCCGTCTAGCGGCAATCGACTCTCACGTGCGATCCCCCTTTGCTCGTCCCAACGAAAGGTGAGCAAGTCCAGTGCTCGACGGATTAAGCCCAATGAGGTGCGCGGGAGCGTCTTCAAAGCTCCGGTCTTGAGGATGCAGGTGAGCGTCAGAAGCAGTGGATTTGTGACGAAATCGGCGAATCCGTGATCTCGCAATTCCTCGATGAACTGCGCAGCGGGGGTCTCTACGCCAAACGCACCCAGGAACTCGGAGCTGAAGGCGATTGCTTCCTTTTCAGAGAAGGGTGAGATTGAATAATGGGTTGCTATCAGATCGATGATATCATAATGGGAGCGACACGTGAGAATGTAGTGACCGACGCCGAGGCCGGAGAATTGCCGCAAGTCCGAAGACAACGCGGAACGCTCTTCAGAGTCAAGTTCGTCATAGCCGTCTACCAGCAAGATCAGGCGTGACTTGCGGTCGGCAGGAAGAGGAGGCGTAGAATCCCTTGGAGTGAGTTTTTTCTTCCTTAGCTCATCTTTCCATTCGTCCAGGTGCTCAGCAATCATCGCGATAAGCATTCGCATCAGCTCTTGGTCCTCGGCGTAGCGAAGAGTGATCAGCACGGGAATGACTTTTGGGTTGGTAGCTAGATGGAGGAAGGCCCGATGCAAGAAGATCGTTTTGCCGTGGCCTGGTGAAGCGAAGACAATACAGTCGTGGTTCAACGTAAGGGTGTCCGTACTTGGAAAGGCGATCAGCTCGTCAGCCGAACCAGCTACGCGAAGCCGCGTTGACTGATAAATGGCGTCGAGCCGCAGTGGTTTCTGCATACCGATACACTGTACAAAGGATGCCTGTTTGACTTTGTGTTCGGTATGGTGTGTCAACCTGGTTTGAAGATCGGCAAAGCGAGAGGCGCTGCCAAGAAAGGACGTGATCTTTGCAAGAGCGCTCGCAACCAGGGAGCCGATCTCAATCGATAGGGCTGGTATAGGTAGATCGCTTGGGAACTCGGCCATGTCTCGCACTGATAGGAAATTTGATTCCGCGTGGGGCAGCGGCGCGGGCCCGGGGGTGGGGGGTTTGGGGGGCGGGGGTCGCTTGGCGACTCATGTTGGCCCTCCATTGCGCCTATTTCCACCGGTGGTCAGACGCTTTTGGCCCATTTCGCGGAGTCATCCCGGCACGCCCGGAGTCCGTGGACCGTCCACGGGCAACATGGGCGCAGTATACCCCCTGATCCCGGTCTGCTCAAGACCGAAACTGATCATGTTCCGGTTTGGTTCATGGCTCCCAGGGCAGTTCGGGCTGGCCCTTGACACGCGACGAACGCATCGGATTGTGTACAAGTCTGGATCTCGCCGCGGGACGGGTACGCTGGGTGCCCCGCCTTCTCTGAAGGTGGGGGCTGGAGGATAGGACGAGGGCTGACGTTGGCGTGTGGATCATCGTGTCCCCAACCTCGAAACGAGATGGGCCACCCGTCGTGTCCCCCACCTCGAAACGAGATGGGCCACCCGGACAACCGCTATGAGAGTCGATGACGCTTCGTTCCGTCGGGCCGGCGGACCCACCAATGAAACAGGCGGGTCATTGCCCCGCCCTACTTTTCGATGGCTTCGTTCAGACTGCCGCTGCGGAAACCGCGGAGATCGAGGCTGACGTAGGTGTAGCCTAGTGAGCGAAAGTGCCGGTCGATCCGGGCGGCGTTTCCGGGTTCGGCCAGCGTCTTGATGAACACGTGTGGGACCTCGATCCGGGCGAGGTGGCCGTGATGACGAACGCGGCACTCGCGTATGTCCATCTCTTCGCGCAGAAACGCCTCAGCCGCCTCGATCATCCGGAGCTTCTCGGGTGTGATGTCCTCGCCGTATGGCACGCGGCTCGCGAGGCAGGGGCTGGCCGGCTTGTCGTGCGTAGCCAGGCCCAAACGCTTGGACAACTCGCGCACATCGTCCTTCGTCAATCCCGCCTCTGCGACGGGTGACCGTACTCCGTGTTCATCAGCCGCCTTGAGACCTGGACGATAGTCGCCCAGGTCATCAGCGTTGTCGCCACTGACGACGGCCTTGATTCCCCGCTCAGTGATGAACCGCTTGAGACGTGTGTAGAGTGCCGTCTTACAGTGATAGCAACGATTGCCGGGATTGGCGGTGTACTCAGGATTCTCGAATTCGTTGATATCAAGGATGACGTGCTCGGCCCCGAGGGCGCCGGCGAGCTCGCTCGCTTGCTCGAACTCAGTCCGCGCAAGACTCTCGCTCCGACCGGTAACGGCCACGACATTCTTTGGACCGAGCGTATCCATCGCGACCTTGAGTACAAATGTCGAATCCACACCGGCGCTGAAGGCAACGGCCACGCTCTGAAGCTCACGGAGAATCCGCCGCATATTTTCGTATTTCTCATCAAGCGTCGCCTGTGTCACAGTCCACCTGCCAGTCCCTCTCCAGTCTATCGATGATCCCGCGTCTTATGGACCGCGGCGCCTATGCCGCCAAAACGCCGCTCGCGACTTGCGAAGTCTTTGATCGCGGCGTTGAGGTCCGCGTCAGAAAAGTCAGGCCACAGCGTCTCGCACACATGGATTTCCGTGTAGCTGATCTGCCAGAGCAGGAAGTTGCTTACGCGACGTTCGTTGGCCGTGCGGATCAACAGGTCGGGGTCGGGCAGGCCGGCCGTGTAGAGGAAACGCGAGATCAGTGCCGCGTTAATGTCGCTCGGTGCAAGCTTGCCGGACTGAGCATCGCTCGCGATACCACGCACGGCATCGACCAGCTCATCGCGCGATCCGTAGTTCAGCGCCAGACACAACGTAAGCCCGGTGTTCTCACGACTCATCGCCGTGGTCTTGTCCATTTCCATGAGCACCGATTCGGGCAAGCCCTCCCTGCGACCTAGATGCCGGAACCGTACGTTGTTGTTCATGATCGTGTCGCGCTCGGCGATCAGGTGCCGTACGTACAGGTCCATGAGGAAATCGACCTCGTCCTTAGGCCGCCTCCAGTTCTCAGTGCTGAAGCTGTAAAGCGTCAGGACCTCGATCCCAAGCCGCGCGCAATGTGTGACGATGGTGCGCACGGTCTTGGCGCCGCGCTCGTGACCCTTGATGCGCGGCAGGTCCCGCTGCTTCGCCCAACGGCCGTTGCCGTCCATGATGATGGCGATGTGACATGGTAGCTGTTCCGGATCAAAACCCAGTACCTCCCGTGGATCAAGCGGTGGTTCGGTCATGGTGTCTGCTGCGTGACAGTGGGTTTCGGCATGTTGATCAGATCACTCACGCGACCGCGGACAAACGTCTGCGAACGCTCCGGCCCGACACCGACGATCGAGATCACTGACCCCACCAGAGCTTCAATCCTGTCGATATAGGCTTGCGCCGCGGCCGGCAAATCCTCGAACCGTCCGACCGAGCGCAGGTCCTCGTGCCAGCCGGGCATAAACTCGATCACCGGTTCAGCCCGCTCGAGCATGTTCACATCGGCAGGTGGTATCGTGAGCGTTTGACCATCAACTCGGTACCCAATGCAAACGCCGATCCGATCGAGCCCGCTCAGTGTATCCAGATGCATCAGTGCAACATCAGTGACACCGCTGAGCCTGGCCGTATAGCGGCACGAAACGGCGTCGAACCATCCGCACCGGCGTGGCCGGCCCGTGGTCGTACCGAATTCCTTGCCTCGCTGCCGGATGCGCTCGCCAATCTCATCTTCCAGCTCACTGACGAACGGACCCGACCCGACACGCGTCGCGTAGGCCTTGATCGTTCCTACCAACAGACTTACGCGCGAAGGCAACACACCCGCGCCGGGCCCGATCCCGTGCGGACCGGTGCTGCTCGAGGTCACAAACGGATACGTCCCGTGGTCCACGTCCAGCAGCATCCCGTTGGCGCCTTCAAACAACACAGACCGCCCGGTATCCATCGCCTGATGCAAAAACTCGGTGGTATCGCGCACGAACGACGCCAAACCCACCTTTGCCGTGTTCAGGTCGGCCAGCACGGCCTCGGCATCGAGTTCAACGTCTTCACCGTATATCGCAGTAAGTGCCGCCGTCCGGTCACTGACAATCCGGCGCACCCGGTCAGCAAGATCGCCGTTGCGCAGCAAGTCTACGAACCGGACGGCTGTGTTTCGCCTCATCTTGTCCGCGTAGCACGGGCCGATCCCGCGCGCGGTCGTGCCGATGCGCGTTCCATCCGCCGCCGCGCGCTCGCTGAGCTGGTCTTCCAGCTTGTGATAGGAAAGCACAAGGTGCGCCCGCTCGCTGATCTTCAGCCTGCCGTTCAGGTTTAGACCGCGCCCGGACAGTTCATCAATCTCCGATAGCAGCATGAGCGGGTCGACGACGACGCCGGGCCCGATCACGGAGGTCACGGTATCGTGAAGCACTCCGATGGGTAGCAAATGCAGGGCGAACGTTTCATCGCCCACACGGACGGTGTGTCCCGCGTTCGCCCCGCCGTTGTACCGGACCACGATGTCGAACAGCGGGCAGAGCAGGTCGACGATCTTCCCTTTACCCTCGTCGCCCCAACCGAGGCCGAAGACGCAAGCGTGCTGTCTGCTGGTTGGATTCATCCGCGTGATTCCGCTGATGCCACGATCCGAAAATCGGTCCGGGACACGAAAAGGGGGCCCCGGAGCGGCCCCAAAGTTATCCGACTGCCCTTTTTCGTACGCTATCGCGGACCGGTCGTTCTGTCAATGACGACGACACAAGTACAGTTTCCAGAACATTTAGCGTTACTACGCTCCGATTTATCCTACGTGGCTTTGAAATTATTCGACGGCATGCCAAGCTTATCTTATATTCTGTCAGAGATAGATTCTGAAGATCAACACGGACGTTTGGAGAAGGATCGATCATGATGGAAAACACGGCACTACGTAACTTTCTCGAAATCCCGTACGACCAGCTTGAGGAAATGAACCTCCAGGCCAAACAGCAACGCCTGGAACGTGTCGACTCCGGTACGATCGAAGAGAATCGACGGAAATACCTGACCGACGAGAAACGCATCAAGGCTGTCACGGTCTGCTTCTCCGATCTGGAAGGCCGCTTCCACATGCTTGACTATGACAAGAAGTACCTGCTGGGGGCAACGGACAATCTGACGTTCGATGGCTCGTCCATCCGCGGGTTTGCGGCTATCAGCGAATCAGACCTGAAGCTTTCTATCGATTGGCCTGCGTTTTACTGGCTCCCCGCCGACATCTTCGGCCCCGGCAAGGTGATCGTCTTCGGGGAAGTGCAGTCCCAGGCAGGATCATCCTATCCGGCTGATTTCCGGTCGCGTCTGCGTCTGTACTCTGAGGAATTCTACCACAAGGAGAAGATGCTGTTGCACGTCGCGCCCGAGATTGAGGGATTCCTATTCAAGGACACCGACGCGGAGCGACATTACTACGAAACCGGCCGGTTCGAGTTCATCTCGACCGGCGGCTATTACCACTCCCTGCCCCAGGACCCGCTACGCCACTTCATGGACCGGGCAGCCGAGGCCCAGCGCGCCCTCGGATTGGGCAACGAGAAGGACCACCCCGAGGTCGCGCCCTCGCAGTTCGAAATGAACTTCGGATTCTCGGAGGCGACGGTCGTTGCCGACCAGATTCAGTTGTACAAGCTCACGTGCCGGCAGGTGGCACGCAACCTCGGGCTGACGGCCTCGTTTCTGCCCAAGCCGATCGCGGGTGTCAACGGCAACGGGATGCACTGCAACATCTCGCTGAATCGCGGCGGTAAGAATCTGTTCTATGATCCCGACGGCGAACACCAGCTCTCCAAATTTGCGTGGGAATTTGTCGATCGCATCCTCAACAACGCCGTCGACATCTGCCTGGTATCGAACTCGAGCGTCAACGCGTACCGACGGCTCGATCCTAACTTCGAGGCCCCGAACCAGATCAAAGCATCGGCGACGAACCGGGCCGCGATGATCCGCATCCCGCTGGGCAATGAGCACACGGCGCGTATCGAATTCCGCTCGGTTGCGCCCGACGCGAATCCGTATCTGTTGCTGTACACGCTGCTTCGGACGGGGCTCGAGGGACCGCCCTCCGACTCCGCCGACACGGAGGGCAAGCGCGCCCGCACGCGATTCCTACCCGACAACATTCACGACGCGATTCGTTTGTTTAAGAGTAGCCGCTTGGCCTCGGATATCCTTGGCGATGAGTGCCACGCAAAATATGTGGATCTGAAGCAAATGGGCGCCGACCGCAGCCCAAAAGAGCTCGGAACACGGGTTAAGCGCAGCGAGGTCATTTTCCACCACGACGTGACCAACCAATTCCTCTGGAACCAGTTTTGACCGGGCTGGGGCAGTTTCTGTTTTTGTGTAGCGAGCCACGGGCTCAAAGCCCGCGCGGTGCTGCACGCACGTACTATGTGCCGGACTCCGTTTGATCTGCACACCGACCGGACGGATTCAGCCCACGCAGGTTGTAGCCGCAACGATGGCAGGGTGCGTCCACGCGAATGTTGCCGGATTCATCCACTAGGTCACGCAGGTTGCGTACTGGACCTTGCATGGAGCTCAGCCGAGTGCATTAAGTGACCGTTACGTGCCGACCGCTTCTACGTATGTGGAACCCGCTTTCCAGTCGGTCACAATACATCACAGCCTATGTCTGCGTTTTGACCGGTTCTTCGAGCTCTACGGATTCCAGAAGTATCTCCGCTATGTCCAATTGCGGGAGGCTCTCGCGGTCCAGGTCGGCCAAGCCATCGGTCAGCATACGCATGCAGAAGGGACATGCGCTGCTGATGACATCGGGGTTCGTGTCGAGAAGCTGTTGGGTTCGCGCGATGTTGATCCGCTGATCGCCCTGTTCCTCTTCCTTGAACATCTGTGCGCCGCCAGCTCCGCAGCACATCCCGCGGTCCCGCGTCTGGATCGGTTCGATAAGGGTCAGACCGGGGATGCGCTTCAGCGTGTCGCGCGGCTCATCGTAGATGTCGTTGTACCGGCCGAGGTAGCACGAATCGTGGTAAATCACTCTCTTGTCTACCCGCCTGGTAGGATTGAGCTTGCCAGCGGCCAGCAGATCAGCCAGGAAGGTCGTGTGGTGGATCACGTGATAGTGCCCGCCGAAGTCGGGGTATTCATGCTGCAACATGTTATAGCAGTGCGGGCAGGTGGCTACGATCCTCTTTTTGTCCGCTCCATACCCGTTGAGCGTCTCGACATTCTGCTGGGCGAACATCTGGAACAAGTATTCGTTACCGGCCCGCCGGGCGACATCGCCCGTGCACTGCTCTTCCGTGCCGAGAATGGCGAAGTCTACGCCCGCCTTCTGCATCAGTCGGGCCGTCGCCCGTGTCACCTTCTTGGCACGATCGTCAAAGGCGGGCGCGCAGCCGATCCAGAAGATCACCTCCGCGTCCGGGTGCTCGGCGAGCGTCTTTATATCCAGCCCCTCCGCCCAGTTCGCGCGCTCCTCAGCCGGGAATCCCCAGGGGTTGAAGCTGGATTCGAGACAGCGAAAGGCCGTCTGAAGCTCGCTCGGTAACTCGCCGCGCTCTTGAACCAGGTATCGCCGCATGTCGACGATCTTGTCGACGTAGGTGATACAGACCGGGCACTCCTGCTCGCAGGCCCGGCACGACGTACAAGCCCACAACACTTCCGGATCGATCACACCGTCGACGAGGTCCTTGTGGCACTCGGGCGGTTCACTTTCTTCTTGACCGCTCCCTGACGGTCGCGGCTCGGACTCATGTGCGTCGTCGTCGGAGCAATTTCCATCACCCGCGGTCTCGTTGCCCGCGGCCTTGGCGTTCACCAGTGCTTTCTCGTGCTTATAGAGGAAGTCCCGCAGATCGAGTGTGAAATGCTTGGGCGACAGCTTCTTGCCGGTGCTGTTTGCGGGGCACTGCTCCGTGCACCGGCCGCATTCGGTGCAGGTGTAGAAATCGAGGATTGACTTCCAACTGAACTGGTCGATACGCTTGATCCCCAGCGTCTCCTCGCGTTCGAGCCGGCCCTCGATATCCATAATCGGTGGAAGCCGCCCCGGCGGCTTGAGGTTCTTGGTGTACACGTTCGGGATGGCCGTGATGACGTGGAAGTGCTTGGAATATGGCAGCAAGTTCAGGAAGATGAGCACCAGCACCACGTGCGCCCAGAACCCGATGTGCATAAGCACCTTGAGCCCGCCGTCCGGCAAGCCCTGCACGATCATCGCCGCGACCGAACCGGCCGGTTCATACCATCGAAACCTCACGGGCTGGGCGACGGTCTGCCACTCATCCTCAGTAACTTCCCGGTAGGTTGAACTCGGGACCCGCCCGATGACATTCCCATCGTTGTCTTTCACATCGACCAAGGAAATGACCTCTCGGCGATTGGGTTCGCCGGGAAACTCTCGTGGAGTGACGATTACTCCGTGCTTCACACCGGTTTGGGCATGTTGTGCAGCTTGTGCCCCGTCGTAGAAGATGTCCGCCGCCATCATCACAACGATGATCCAGATGATAATGAGCCCTTCCGTGCTGAGCGTCATGCGCGAGAGCCGGGCGATCATCCGGTAGTACACGAAGACCAGCGCGGCCAGAAGGACCAGTACCGCGAAGATGTCCTTGAGCAGCGAGTAGACCTTCCCGAGAATCTGGTCGGTTCCGAAGATCCAGAAGCAAAACGATTCGTCGAATCCCCGGCCCCAGAGCATCAGCGATCGCAGTAGGAGCACGAGAAAACCGAAGAAGATGATCATGTGTGCGTACCCGGCCAGGGGATACCGGCGCATTCGGAGTTGTTTAATCGCATACGTCCACACGGCGCCGAGGCGCGCAGCCGGATTGTCGAAGCAATTCTCCGGCGCTCCGACCATCATCAGTCTCCACCGTCGCCACGCGGAGTATGCGAAAATCCCCCAACCCACAATCAACAACAACGCCATGACGATCGGATTCATACCGGTTACATCCTCCGGAGTGTCCCGTTACTTACCCCGCAGTCGCGATCCAATCTCCGAGTCCTGTAGGGTGGGTCATCGACCCACCTTTTGTTGTAAGAACGACACGAAACAGGTGGGTCAAACGACCCACCCTACGCTTACTCTATTCGCGCCAATCTCACGTAGGGCGGGCTCCGCCCGCCTGCATGTTGACGCGAGGACGGTCGCGGCGGGCCAAGCCCGCGCTACCCCACTACCAGGTAGAGCCGGTCTACGAAGCTTCCGCGATCAGAATGAGCACGAACACCAGCAGAAACGGACCAACGAGCACGAGACCTGCCAACAGCGATGCCCCCAGAGCTTTCCATGCCGAGATGGCATGCACCTCTCCGATGCACTTGAGAAAGACAACAAACCACCAGATGCCTATCGCAACTTCAGTTACGCCGAATCCTAACAGCGTTAGGGACAGGGTAAGACTATCGTCGATCCTAGGGGTCTCGTACGTGAACATCTCTTTACCGAATAACGCGAGCTCAGGAATCCACAGGAGCATCGCCCAAATCACGGGAACGGAGGACCAAGCGATCCCCGCGCGCACTTCTGCAGAACAAGCAGACCCTCCTAGCCAACTCCCTGTCCATCGCAAAAGGACTCCCCAAATGTACAAGCCGATAATGCCGCCGATCGCCCCGACGACCAGGGACGAGAAAATGATGACCGGGACGGAAATCTCGTCGCCGAGACTTCTCATGGATGCCGTGTTCATGGCCTTCCCGACACCAGCTAGCGCTGCCAGTAGCAGGACGTGGTGCCGGGGATCCGTATCGATGATCGCTCGCATCGTCGCTCTAGGGCGCGTCCATATCGTCAACCACGGGTTCCCGACCGGTGCCTGCCCGGCGTCATACTGTGCAGGTCGCGCTTCGGGTAACAATTCACGCCCACACCGGGCACAGAAGCGCGCACGCGGTTGGTTCAGGTGGCCGCAATCGACGCGGGGACACATGATTGGGTACATTCCATCGCGTCCCAAAGGACGGGGGGGCTCAAGCTGCGCCTCAGTGTAATCCTGTGGTTTAAGTTCTGGGACGGTAGACACTGTTCCGCAGTACGGGCAGGTCATGGGAGCCCAGGCGTTTCCCTCGTCAGCCTCAAGTGTGTTGCCGCAGGAGACGCACCGAAAAGTGATCTTCGCCATCATGTTTTTTCCGCTGCCGGCCCGGGTAGGATGCCCACTCTTTTGTGGGCATGTCATACCCGAAGGGCGAGGGACGCCGTCAGGCAAGCACGAACCATAACACCCAACCTTTTGTGGTGCGTTGGAACGATACCGGCTTCATGCAGCGTAGGCAAGGATTTCGACCTCTGCTCCGTTCTGAACGGCCGCCTCAGCGCGGCGCAGCAACTCCTGCGTGACGGTTTCGCTGACGTAGTACTCTCCGCAGTTCTCGCAAACGTCAGCGGGAACTCCCTTGAAAATCACCGTGCAGGAGCCACGCTGCATGGTCACGGTCGTCTGCCCGGGCTTTGCCTCTCCCTGTTTGCAGATCAGGCAGGTCATGGTTCTCGCCTCGTCTTGTAGTCCTCGCTCCAGAGTTTTGTATCCGGTACATACGCAGTTACCACGTACCCGCTCCGTATTGCCTCATTGTACGCCAAAACCACGTGCAAAGCTCGTCCCCCAGAAAAACCCAACAGCATCTCACTGGGATACGGCCTATCGTCGGGATACGAGGCGATCACTTCCCCATCGTCGATGACTGTCCTGATGTCTTGGGTGGTGATGCTCCGCGCAAACATCTGGCGCAAGGCGTGGCCACTGAAAACAAGCGACTCGATTGGACGCTTACCGTCCACACTCAAGTTCCTTCAATGCGCTCGGTGCGCACAGCGGACCCTACCCCTTTAGGCGCATGAACTCTTCCGTGAGCAACGGCACCACCTTGAAGAGATCCGCGACGCAGCCGTAGTTGGCTACGTTGAAGATCGGGGCTTCTTTCTTCGTGTTGACCGCTACGATCACCTTGCTGCCGCGCATCCCCGCGAGGTGTTGGATCGCGCCGTCGATTCCGCATGCGATATAGAGCCGCGGTGTCACCACCTTGCCGGTCAGCCCCACCTGGCGGGAGTGCGGCTGATACCCTGCGTCGCAGGCCGCACGCGACGCTCCGACCGCAGCATCGAGCACTTCCGCCAGCTCGTGGAGGATCTTGAAGTTCTCTTCCTTCTTCATCGCACGACCGCCCGAAACGACAATGTCAGCCTCTGTCACGTCCTTGACACCCGCGCTCGTGCTTGCGATCTCTTTGATCTTCAGCCGCCGGTCGCTTTCGGATAGCGATAGCGACACATTGACGACCTCAGCCGTCGCGCCTGCCTGCGGCTCGGATGCGCTGTAGGCGTTGGCGCGAACCGCAGCAACCTGCAACCGCTCGTTCGACAGGTGGAACTTGGCGCTGAACTTGCCCGCGTACATCGGCTTGTGAGCGATCAGATCGTCGCCATCGAGTGACACTTCGGTACAGTCGATGGCCAGCGCCGCCTTCTTGCGGGCGGCCACGCGCGGGGCCAGGTCCCGTCCGAGCGCCGTTGTCGGAATGAGCACGGTCTTCGGATCGGCCTGATCGATTGCGGCTGAAAGGGCGGCGGCATAGGGCATCGCCCGGTACATCGCCAATTCGGGATCATCAACGGTATAGACCTTCTTGGCTCCGTAGGCCGCGATCTCATTGACAAGCCCGCCGACATCCTGACCAACGACGCACGCCTCGGCCTGACCGCCGGTGGTCTTCGCCAGATCATTCGCCAGGGCGAGCAGTTGAAACGAAGCCGGAAGAATCCTGCCCTCACGCTGTTCGATAAAAACAAGTATGTTGCTACTCATGGCTATACGACCTTCGCCTCCTCTCGTAGAACCCTGACAAGCTCCTTGGCCATTTCATCCGGTTCACCCTCGATCAACTTGCACTCGGGCCTCGGTGGCGGTGGCGCGATCGATTCAAGGTTCGTGCCCGTTTTCAGGGCGTCCTCACCCGCGATGTCTGCCGACGTCAGCACCTTCACCGGTTTCCTTTTGGCTTTCATCAGATTGGGAAGGGAGGGATAGCGAGGCACGACGAAACCCTTCTCCAACGTCAACAGGGCGGGCAGGTCACATTCAACGACCTCCTCAGCCCCTTCGATCCGCCGGCGGGCGGTGAAGTGCTTGCCGTCCTCTGATATCTCGAGGCCCTGGAGGGCCCCGACGTGCGGCAGGTCTAGGAACTCAGCCAATGCGGGCCCGACCGCACCGGCGTCGAGGTCGATGTTGTATTTGCCACAGAGGATCAAGTCGAAGCCCTGCTCGTCTTTCTTGATCGCTTTAGCGATGATATCCGCGGCGAACAGCTCGTTGTTCGACTCGAACGCAGGGTCGTTGATGTGAATGGCGGAGTCGCACCCCATCGCCAGGGCAACTCGAAGGGCCTCGGAGGCCTTGTCCGGCCCCAATGTCAGAGCGACAACCTCGGTCACATCTTTTCGCTTCTCACGAAGCTGAACCCCGAGCTCCACGCCAAACTCGTCGAACGGATCGAGCACAAGCTTCAGGCCGTTCGTCTCGATCCCGCTCCCGTCCGGCAGCACCTTGACGGTGGCGTTGGAGTCGGGCACATGTTTAGTGATGGTTAAAATTCTCAACGTACAAAACTCCTAAGCTCAAGACCAATCGATGCTCACCGTGCCTCATCGCGCGGGAGAATGTGTTGAGGCTGTAGCAAACCGCGTACCAGTGCACCGCGCCCGCCGCCCGTTACATGGCAAGCGGTATCATACCGGATTCCGGCCAACACGTGGAGGGGCGCGAGCCCCGGAGCACCAACGGGTTTTCAACGTGGAAAGCCACCGAATCGCAGGCCTTACGATTGCGAGACCGGACTCAGAAGGATATGCCAAAGGAGGCGAACTCACCGGTCGCGGTAGTTTCGGCACCGGTTGAGTCGTTGATGCAACCCCGCATGGCGTTTTCGATGGCGTTTTGGAACCGGTCGAGCTCGGCATGGATACCTTCGGCTACGAGTTCGACACGACCGTCGGGCAGGTTGCGGACGAAACCTGTGATATCAAAGCGCGAGGCGATCGCTTCGGTCGTGAACCGAAATCCCACACCCTGTACGCGGCCCGAGAACAGAACCCTGCGGCGGACTAACGATGGTGGTCTATCAGAATCGGACTCCATAGCTGGTTAACTGCGTCGTTTCATGAGGTAGACCTCCCGGCCCCTGTCGCGGTACGCAACTTCGTCCATATACGCGCGCATGAGCATGATGCCGCGCCCGTTCGGGTGTGGGAGACGATCCGGTGTGGTTGGGTCGGGGATATCTTCGGGAATAAACCCGCAGCCTTCGTCACGAATGATGATGACGGCTTTTTCCGGTGTCACGGCATACCGTACGGTCACGGGCTTCTCCGGGTCGCACTGATTCCCGTGCTTCACGGCGTTGGACAACGCTTCTTCAAGAGCGAGCTTGACTGCGAACTGGGCATCCTTACCGAACCGGCACCGCCGCAATTCTCGGAGAATTGCCTGCTTCGGAATCTCGGTCTCGCGCTGGTCGCTTTTGATGACACAGACGTGGAACGTGGCCTCGTTGTCAGGATCAACCGCGGTCATGCTCTCAACACGACGATTGTGAGCCCCTCCTGCGTTGTCTTAGGGCGTCCCAGTTCGGATCACAGGCAGCTACTCTAGAAGCTGCTCAACGCTTGCTCAGTCGTATCGTAAATATCAAAGAGTATATTGAGTCGCGTGATCTTGAACACCTTGAAGATCTGCGGCGCGATGTTCGAGAGCTTCAGCTTACCCTTCCGTTCAGTAACCTGGTTATTCAGCGTGATTAACACGCCGAGAGCGGCACTGGACAAGTGTTCGACGTTTCGGAAGTCGAGAAGAAGCTTGATGCCTTCCGTAGCCATGATTAACTCGGACAGCTCGTCACGGATCTCCGTAATGCAGAGTTCGTCGAGGATCTTGCGGTCGGCAAACTCCACGACGCTCACCCCACTGCGATTCGTTACCGTTAGGTGAGACTGCTCTTCGCTCATGGTGGCTTTGCTCCCATCTGCCACGCTTGAAACCAACGAAACTCGCGGTAGAGTCTAGACTTGCGAGATCGCGTGTCAAGCTCATGGTGGCTTCGTGGATTCGTCTACATCCCCCGATGAGCCGTACGGAATCGCTAAAGTGCGGCGCCTGTCGTGCCGTGAGGTACAATGAAACGATGGAACGCCGTGCGCGGACGGCTCATGGCAGTCCTCACAAAGCAAGGGGATTACGGGGCAAGGCTTCGATGCGGATCAGTTTCTGGACGATTGTGGTGGTTGCAGCCTGTGTACTCGGTGATGCCGATCAGGCGTTAGCCTGGGGACCGGGCACTCACATGGGACTCGCGGCCTCCGTATTGGAACGTCTACCCCTCCTGCCGGCAGCGGTGGCTTCGGTTTTGGCCCGGCACGGGATCGCATATCTGTATGGCAACATTGCGGCCGATATCGTGTTCGCCAAGCGTTGGAGCCGGATCAAACAGTTTTGCCACCATTGGTCGACGGCGTTCGAGTTGTTCGATGCTGCCGAGGACGGGCGGACGAAAGCATTTGCCTACGGCTATTTATCGCATCTTGCCGCGGATACGGTAGCCCACGGTAAGTACGTACCGCGCCAGATCATTCTCAGTCAGTGTTCGGTGAACTTCGGCCACTTTTTCTGGGAGCTTCGCGCGGACGCCCTGGAGAATGATCGAGCCTGGCGGCTGCTCGAAGAGGTGCTGAGGGATGACCACGCCTGCCACCACCGGGCGCTGAAGGGTCACATTATGGGTACCTTTTTGCCCCACGACCTCAACCGCCTGCTCTTCGACCGCATGAACGCCCTGGCTATGCGTCAGGGCTTGCGCCGGACGGTCGATGTGTGGAACCGTTGCTCGCGCTGGTATCTGTCGCCCGAGTTGGTTAGCGGATACCGTGCTGAGTCACTCAACCGGATCCGGTCCATTCTCACCGAGGGACCTCGCTCGTCGCTGTTGCATGAAGATCCCAACGGCACCTCGGCGTTGATGCACCTCCGCGTCCACCGACGTGAAGTACGGCGATTGAAGCGGCGCGGCTTACCCCTGAAGCGTCGACTCCGCGAGGCGTCGCGAGGTCTTGCGCCCAGGCCGGCGGTCGACGGCTTGAAATACGATTCGTTGTATTCCACTATAACGCCGTCGGATGACGCAGCGTGCCGTGACCTAGTTTTGCATGCCTGAATGGCCGGTGTATCCTCCCGTATCATGCCCTCCGATGATCGACACGCCGTAGCGATCGACGCCGTCGTGCCCACGCGCCCGGCGTTGAGGAACAATCCATGAACGTTGCATTGATGGGCGGCGTCAGTTCGAGCCTCTGCTGCCTTGACGCACTGATTCGCGGCGGCGTCGAGATCACGGGTGTACTTGCTCTGGACGAGTCGCAGATCGGCACAGTCTCGGACTATCGCTCGCTTCGACCGTTGGCGGAGCGGGTCAACCTGCCGTTTCTCTCGTTCGTCAAGGTCGGCGAGCCGGTGGTCGAGGACTTCCTGACGGCGCACGCTCCGGATCTGCTTTGGGTCATTGGATTGTCACAGCTCGTTCCCGGCCGGCTGATTCGTATCGCCCGCCGCGGCGGCGTCGGTTTCCATCCGACGATGCTGCCGTGGGGACGTGGTCGGGCACCGGTCGCATGGACAATCCTGCGTGGTGAGCATGCAGCCGCAACCCTCTTTTACCTTACCGACGAGCCCGACGCCGGTGACATCATCGCTCAACGCGAGGTGCCGGTCCTGCCGGATGACTACTCAGAAGATTTGATTGCGCGCACCAACAAGGTGTTCTCGCACGTGGTCCTTGGACTGGCTCCTCTGATTCGCACGGGGAAGCTGCCGCGCACGCCGCAGGATCACGATAAGGCGACCTATTACTCCCAAAGGACGCCGGCAGATGGGCTCATCGACTGGACCCAGACGTCCGATGCTATCTATCGGCTTGTCCGCGCCGCCGGAAGACCCTACCCGGGCGCGTTCACCTACGCCGCCGGCCGTAAGGTGACCGTATGGCGTGCGCGACCAGCACGGCAGGACGAAATCGCTTCGAGCATCGCTGATGCCCGTTGTGGAACCATTCTGCTGACGGACGTGGAGCGAGGAGCATTGACACGCACGAGCGATGGAGGATTGTGGTTGACCGAAACGGCGACGGAGGACGGCGCTGATGCGATAACCGTAGGCGTACTAAACGTTGGGTTGAACCTGAGATCACAGCCGCAATCGGAGTCCAATTCATGAGCACGGTGTTGGTTGTGGCTCCGCACCCGGACGATGAAGTGTTCGGCGTCGGCGGCAGCATCCTAAAGCATCTGGCGGGCGGCGACGCCGTCCACGTCGTTATCTGCACGCGAGGTGAGGAATCACGCTTCGGCGCCGAACAGGTTGCGCGTGTTCAGGCTGAGGCCCGCAAAGTGCACGCATTTCTCGGCGTGACCGGTTCACACTTCATGGACCTGCCTGCCGCCCGGCTTGACGACATCCCGAGTGCTGACATCAACGCGGCACTGGAGGCGGTGTTCCGGACGGCGAAACCGAATACAATCTACGTTCCACACGCCGGCGATCTCCACCGCGATCATCAGCTCATCTTCCAGGCGGCCATGGTCTGCAGCCGATCAACCGGCGACGATCATCCGTCGCGCATCCTCGCCTACGAAACGGTCTCGGAAACGGATTGGTTCGCCGCGCCAATAACACCCGCGTTCATCCCGAACGTTTTCGTCGACATCACACCCTACCTCGACAAGAAGCTTAAGGCCTGCGCAATGTACGAATCCCAGATTCAGCCCGCTCCGCATCAGCGTTCGATCGAGGCCCTGCGCGCCTTAAGCATCACCAGAGGCCATACCGTGGGTTTCAACAACGCCGAAGCGTTCATGTTGGTGCGCGAGCTTCACACGCGGCAGAAATAGGGACGAACACTGATCCGCTCGCTGTTTGTACTGAGAATACTCGGCTCCGATCGCCCCAACAAACTCCGACCGCACAGAAAATCACAACGCTGCAACGACCGGAATAATCGTCGCACGCCAACTCGCCGATAAAACGGTGAACGGTGAGCGCCGGCATGTTGCAGAATGCGACGTACATAGGTAAGATGACTATGTTCGTTGTGGATCCCGGGTCAACCAATCGATCAGGAGGTTAATCGTGCCGCAAGCTGATTTGGCATCAACGCATCTGTTTACGTCGGAATCGGTTTCGATGGGTCATCCAGACAAGGTCGCCGACCAAATATCAGACGCGCTTCTGGATAGCCTTCTGACGCACGACCCGAACGTGCGGGCCGCCATCGAAACCCTTGTGACGACCAACTTCGTCGTTGTAGCCGGTGAGGTAACTGTCCACAACCAGGCTGCCAACGACGCCCTCGCCCGGGCAGAAGACACCGTTCGTGACACGATCCGACGCATCGGCTACGACGATCCCAAAGCCGGCTTCGACTACCGTAGTTGTACGGTCCTACTTAAGCTGCACACCCAGTCGCCCGACATCAGCCTGGGCGTCACCGCGGGTGAAGGGAAGGAACAGGGCGCAGGTGATCAGGGGATGATGTTCGGGTTTGCCTGCACCGAAACGAAATCGCTGATGCCACTGCCGATCCAGCTCGCGCATCGGTTGGTCGAACGGTTGGCGGAGCTTCGCCAGTCGGGACAAATCGGCTGGCTCAGACCCGATGCCAAGTCGCAGGTCACCGTCAGGTACGAGGGTGGCGTGCCGGTGGGCCTGCACACCGTCGTGATATCGACCCAGCACACCGAAGAGGCTGTCGACCCGAAGAGCCGTCAGATGAGTGCGGAAGCGCAGAAGCAGATAAACGACGAGGTAATCCGACCCGTCATCGCGCACGAGTGCCCGCAGTTCGGCAGCGACAAACTAGTCGTTCACGTCAACCCCACCGGGAGGTTCGTGACCGGCGGGCCGCATGGCGATTCCGGCCTGACCGGACGGAAGATCATCGTTGACACCTACGGCGGTCGGGGACGGCACGGCGGCGGTGCGTTCTCCGGGAAAGACCCGTCCAAGGTCGATCGGTCGGCTACCTACATGGCCCGCCACATCGCCAAGAACATCGTCGCGGCGGGACTGGCCACGCAGTGCGAAGTCCAGCTCGCCTATGCCATCGGCGTCGCGGAGCCCGTCAGCGTGGCGGTCGATACGTTCTTGACAAGTGAGATGCCGCCCACCGATCTCGCTCGCATCGTGAAGGACAACTTTCCTCTCAAGCCGGCCCAGATCATCGAGTACCTCGAGCTTCGCCAGCCCATCTACTTCGAGACCGCGCGGCACGGTCATTTCGGGCGCGAGGGTGAAGGATTTACCTGGGAGAAAACGCATCGGTTGGCGGACGTTCGCACGGCCGCCAACGTCGCGCAAACTGTGTAGTCACGCGTCTACCGTGCCGTACCCACGGCATATAAGCTGATGTGTTTCGCGGCGACACTGTTTGTCACGAACAAATAGTAGTCGGGCCGAAAATCGCAAGGCACCAACAAGGCAAGGCTATCAGGCAATATGGGGGCGACCGTTACGCCCACGGGCATCGGCGTCCCGCCGGGTTGATCATCGGGACCGCCCAGAAGCATCAACAGTCGTCCCTGCTTGTTGAAAAGATGGATGTGGGCGAATGCAACATCGGCGATGAAGACCACACCGTCCGGTCCTAACGCTAGGTTCCTGGGCTTACCCATGTCGCCGTAGCGGTTGCCCGGTCGCCCGATGCTCCCCACCGGATTGTGCCCGGCATCGAAGGCCTGAACGCGGGCATTCATTGAGTCTGAAACGAAGATGTGACCTGCGGCGTCCAGGGCGACGCCCATCGGGAAGTAGAACCTGCCCGGCTCCCCGCCGATGCCGCCGAAGCTGCCTTCATGTATTCCATCGTCTGTTGAGAAAACATCGATCCGATGAGCGGCGATGTCCGCAACGTAGAGCCTTAATTGGCTCACCGCGACGGATACCGGCCTGTACTCGTCACAATCTGGCGGTCGAAATGCTCGTATGAAACGGCCGGCGGCGTCGAACGCGACCAACTCACCGCGACCTGTGTCCGCGACATAGACGGTTCCCGCCTCGTCCACCGCCACCGCGACGGGCTTCACGAGCACGATATCGCCGCTGTGGCCGATGCGTCTCGCCCTGCCGGTAGCCAGGTCCCAATCATGGACCACGTTGATGCCGGTGTCGCAGACGTACAGGTGATCGCTGTGAAACGCGACACCGGCCGGCGTCTGCACGTACGGGCTGACCGACCCACTCCGAAGAATCTCCAACAGGCTGCCGCGCACCGGCACCAGATCATGCAGGCGATTGAAGGATTTCAAGTGAACTACGCGGGGCGAGCCGGGCGGCGGCGGGAAGTAGACCGGATCAGCCGTTACACCCATCGACGCGCAGCCCGCCAGGGCAGGGAGGATCACCAGCGCGCACAGCAAACGGACGAACTCTCGCTGCCGTGCGGGCACGAACCGCCTCGGGTGCCACAGGCAACGGCGTTCCGACGTCCCTTGACCAACTAGTGCTCCATTACTTGTCAATTGAGGATTCGGCGGCATGGTTAACGGCCTTCTTGCCCGCATCTTGAGGGAGTACCACTCGGGTCCGCCAAAGCGGACCCATGCCACCCGACGAAACCACATCCATCAATTAGCATGTCACAGGGCACTGGAAAGCTGATCCCACAAACTATGGGCAACGCTTCTATTTTCTGTGGCATGTCAGGCACAGGGCGCTTCCGGCGTTGCTGGTCACCAGCATGTACTTCTCGCCGGCCATGTTGTGCGGGTCGTGGCATGAGATGCACTCGACCTTGTCGTCGGGCAGTTGCACGGTACCTGTCGCCAGCACCGATGTAGCAGGGCGGTATCCCTTGTCAAAGTGCGGATAGTCGATACCCACCGGGTGTTCGCTCGTGCCATGCCCCGTGGTGAACAGTCCGGGATTCCCCTTGTTGGCGAATCGCTCCCGCGTCACGTCTGCGATGTTGTCTCTGGCGATTGTCCCGTCGTGGCATCGCAGACACAACGTTGTTCCGAAGCCCGCCTCCTTCGATTGAGCCAGCGGCGTCCCGAACGTGCGGTTGAGGTCGGCGTTCTGATCCCAGAGCGGCGCAGCCGGTGACGGTTCCTCACTTTCCACGGCATGGCAGACGCTGCATGTATCGCCGCCCGACCAGTCCTTGTTGCCAAAATCGTGCTTCGAGCCTTCGATGCCGCCCCATGCCAATCCGCCGATGATCGCCAATGTAAATGACACAAAGCACGCGGTGATTCTATTTGGTTTCGTCATCGGTTTGCTCCCAGCGAATAATCCCGCACACGGGACCGGCTACCGGCACTGGCCGTGTTCGCATAGGGGAAGCCAATATGCGTCAGACCATGACACGTCAGAGTGCAATTACCAGAAAGCGTCCCCGTATCCACATACTCGATCCGCCGTCCACTCGGTGTATCCGCCGGTGTCACGACGGACAGGTCGAAGTTGATCAGGTTGCTGTGATTGACGCTGTTACCCTGCCCACGGTAGATGCCGTGAGCGTCATGGCAAACGCTGCACGGCGTGCGGAAGTCGATGATGTGACGGCGATGCGACGAAAAACTCTCGTTATCGAGGATGCTGTCACGACTATGGCAGCCGTAGCACAGGGCATAGGCCTGGGCGCTTTCCGTCGTGAAGTCGTCGGTCTCGTAGTTGCGCACCAAAAGCGGCTCGAACATCGAACCGTGCGGGCCGTTCGCTCCCGACCCGCCGGCCGAGCGGGCGTTGTCACTGTTGTGACAGTCCGTGCACGTGATGATGCTACCGGTCCGAAGCGGCGGAATCAGGCTGACGCTGTCGGCGTTTCGCCGCGGCCCCGCCACTGGATGGAACGATGGATTGGACGCCTGAAACTCCAGCCGCGTGTTGGTCTGGGTGATCTGTCGCGCGATCCGCACCCGCGGACGGGCGACGCCGTCCCCATGACATTTGAAACAAATCTCACAGAGAAACTTCGCCCGGTCCGTTTCGCGACCCGTGATGGTCACACCTCGCGCGTGAAGGTTGGGACCTTTGACGATCTGGCCGAACGTGCCGCGCACCGTCCCGATCGGATTGGGCCCTGCGGCGTGCGGGTTATGACAATCCACGCACTCCACGTGCCGCCGCATGGTAAACGGATTCTCGTTGGGATCGTGAACGCCGGTGCGGAATCGCCCATCATGCCCCGAGCGTTTGCCGATCTCGGCCGCGATGTTGAAGCCGGCGACCGCGCCGCTGTGACAGTTCAGACAGTTGTCCTCTTCGCGCCGGAAGCGGAGAAGCCGTTCCCGCTGCGGGGCGGAGTGAATCTTGTGGCAATTCATGCAGCCGTTGTCGCTGACCCTGGTGTACTTGAGCCGCTCGGCGGGATCGACGGTCCTGCCCGTCGTGCGTTTGTGACTTACGGCGTGGGACGCGTGTGCCCAGCCGTTCATGTCGTGGCAGGCGACGCACATGGCCGACATCCGATCCGACATACGCAGAAAGTCACCGAGCTCGTTGTTGTGCGGATTGTGACACGTCGTGCAATGCAGCTCTCCGTGAGGCCCCAGCAGCAGATCCTGCGTGACCACCTCCGGTGCCCTAAGCTGCCGGTCGATGTTCGACAGCGCCCGGTCGTACCGAAAGCCGATCGGATGGTCATCCGACAGGTCGTTGGTCAGGTCAGCCATCCCCGGTGGAATCGTCCGGGCGGTCATGACGATCGGATGCGTCGCCGGTTGCGAAAGGATAGTTCCGAGCGCCATTGACCCGTCATGGCACGCGAGACACATCTTAGACGGTCCGGAAGGCTGGTCGATACGAGCATCCGTCGTGGAGCTTTCATAGATGCGGTAATGCGTCCGCGGGTTGGCGCGGTTCCACAGCGGCGTTTGCGGGGACGCGTTGTGCGGCGTGTGGCAGAAGATGCAGATTTCGTTTTCATGCACTGCCCGGATCGGCCCCGGCCCGCGCGCGGAAAGGTCGTGCTTGGAATGGACGATCGACTCGTCGGCCGATGCTGTGGCCGCAAAGCTCGTCAACACAACCAGGGCGGGTGTCACCCACCCGGCAAATCGTCGTATTTTCATGACGACGTCCTCATGTAGGCAAAGACCTGGATGCGGCGGTTGCCTGAATCCGCCACCCAAATCCGATCCTTATTGTCAATCGCAAGCCCCACGGGCAGCGAGAACCTGCCCACACCAGCACCTTCCTCACCGAACGCCATGAGGAGTCGGCCGGTCTGGTCGAATACCTGAATGTTCTCGAAATGGGCGTCGACCACGTAAACGTGCCCCTCGCCGTCAAAGGCCACACCCTTGGGCAACGAGAGATCACCCGCGCCGTCGCCCTTATGACCGATCGCTTTGACGCAGGTTCCGTCGAGATCAAGCACTTGCACGCGGAAATTACCGCTGTCCGCCACGAGCAGCCGATTGCCGGCACAGCCAACGTGCGTGGGGAAGTTGAACTCGCCGGGGGCGGTGCCTCGCCCGCCAACCGTTTTGACCACCGTTCCGTCCAGGTCAAATACGATCAACCGGTGCGCGCCGCCGTCCACGACGTAAAGCTGATCACGCGCCGCCGCATACACGATGCCCACCGGACGATCGAGCATGTCGACGCCAAACCGTTGACGACAAACCCCCTGCGCGTCCAACTCGATCACCTCGTGCCGCTTTGCGTCCGTGACGAATAGCCGCTCACCGGCCCACGTCACGCCCACGGGCATCCTGAACCGCTGATCGCCGAAGCCGGAGACGATCCGGTGTAACCGATTCTGTAAATCGATCACATGGACGCTGCCGCCGGCTGCGTCGGCAACCGCCAGAACGCCGGGCTCACGGATGGCTATACCGTGTGGACTTGAAAACTCAATCGGCGGGCGCGGGCCGCGAAACGCCGCCCGTATCACTTCCATCCCCGATCGCTCCGCCTTCAAATCCCGGCTGTCAGACAGTACGCCGATAAGTTTGATGCGCGGGGTATCCGGCGCAGCGGGCCATACACGTGGGGGCTCAATGGGTGGGAACAGGATGCCTTGCGGCCTGGCACACCCGGCCGTGACCGCGAATGCACCCGCGAATAGACCGACAAGTGTGCTGTATGTACACCCTCTCGGGCCACGGGCTTTAACCCGCGCGGGTGTCCGCGCGATCTGAAGGTCGCGGCTCGCCGGAGACGCATCAGGCACGCAGTTATTAACGACCGAGGACATCGGGTAACTCCCTACGCACTCTGAAATACACGCCGTAGTCGTCTTCCTCGGAATCCGGGAGATCGAGGCGGTCATACTCAAAAGTCAGTTCACCCGTAAGATCTCCCACTACGTACTCCAGACCGGCTGTGACGTCCCAGCCATGCGTGTCGCCCGCGATCGAGTCATCCTCGAGTCGGTACGCCACACGCTCAACCGTGGATAGCGAATCGCTGAGCCGCCAGCGGTGATCCAGCTCAACGTCGATCATCGTCACGTCGCGATCGTCGAGACCGCCCTCGAAATACAACCGTGACAAACGGGTCGACGCATCCAGCGTATGATCCGGGTGTTTCAGCATGTGCACGAGACCATTGACGTGAAACGCGTCATACGGCTCAACCGTGTCGTCGAAGATTTCAAACTCCGCCCCGAGCGTGAAGCACTTCGCCTCGTAATTCACTCCCATGCGATGGTGGTCCGTCCGGTCGGCCCGCTGTAGGAATCCGATCGAGACGTCGTCCTCCTGGTTGCGATAGGAGAATCGATAATAGGGTGTCAGGCCGCCCGTGAACCGCTGCTCAAGGCTGCAATCGACACGCACCGTGTCGAGCTGACCGTCTGTGGGCGTGCGGATCTGATAATCGATCAGCACCGTATTCCCGTCTGCGATCTGCCCTGTCCTAACACGATGTACGCGCGTCACGTTGCCCTGCCGGAACACTGCGTAATCCATGCCGATCCGATAGAACCGGCGGTTCGTCGTGTCGGTCACCACGATGCTCGTGGGGACGACGTTCCGGTTACGCAGGATGAGGGCGAACGGATCGCGGAAGGTGTGGGCCTCATCGAGGATGATCCGCCGGCCGTTGTCGCCTCTGACGCGCTCGGTGTCGTAGGCCAGGGCGAGATTGGCGTAGAGGTGTCCGAAGCGATTGCGGCGGTTGTACTGCCAGTCGACCGACCCACCGTACTGTGTCGTGTTGATGTCGTCTTCGATATCCTCGTACAGACCGAACAGGTCCACCGTGGTGGTCAGGTTGGTATACGCCTGGTGGACTAGTTGGAAGTCAACCCGCTGCGTCTCGATGTCCAATCCCGCGTACCGCTCGCGATTGAACTGGTATTTGTACAGCGTTTGCAGGTCGTCACTGTGCTTGAGCGTTAGCTGTGGGCCGATCTCGAAGAAGTCCCGCGCGAAATCGCCGCTCTCCTCCTGCCAGTGCACCAGCGTCCGCAGGCCGTGCTGATGTCGATCGCCGAACTCGATCTCGTGTTCGATGTTAAACAGGTCGCGCGTCGTCTCAAACGGCTCGTAGAGGCCCTGATACTCCTGCTTCGTCTCCGCGTGTTCATAAGTGAACTTGACGCGATGGTGATCGGTAACCAGCCAGTCGACGCCGTAGCGCAACGTGCTTTCGGTGAAGTGCTCGTCGTCGCGGTAGTCGGCGTTGCCGGTACGATCGGTTTCGAGGTAGTCGTACGACAGCTCCATCGGCACCTTGTCGTGAGCGTACAGCCAGCTGGTGCCGAATCCCGTGCGTTCCTGCTCGAGCGTCGGCTGAAACCGGCGGTTGATCCGGTCATCCTGCTGGAATCCGTGGATCGAACCTGAGAACCTCCGGCCCTGAAAGAGATTGACCCGCAGGTCATACTGGAACAGATGGCCCGTGTCACTGTCCGTATAATCGAAATAGTCCGTATCTTCCTTGAAGCGGTCCTGGGTCAATGCGAAGCTGATGTCACCCCCGAAGGAAATCAAACCCGGGTCCACGATCCAGCCGCCGAGCGTAAGACCGATTCTCTCCTCGAAGCTCCACTCGCGATTGCGCTGCGTGCGATCCCAGCCGGGCCAGGTTCGCTCGGAGGTCTCGACCTTCGTATACGTGTAGTCGCCTTTGAATTCGAGATAGGCATCGAGGTGGTCGAGACTGAAAACCTTAAGTGGGGGAGACGTTGCAGCCTCATCGTCGGATTCATCGGCTCTTACGGCAGCCAGGGGGCCTACCAGGATCGCCCAGGCTGCGCAGCCAACCAACGTGAAGCGCAAGGTGTTGACCACGCCTGACATCGCACACCTTTCCGCTGATTCCACTCGCCCGCCGCGCCCGGCTCACCGAACCGGTCGGCGGAATGATTCCCGACCTACTTGCCGGCCGGGCGAAAGAGCCCCCTGTATAGGCAATGACGCCTCGATTGGCAACAAGACAATCAAGCACACCTGCGACATGGATAAGCGTCGCGATTGTGGTCGGGATTCTAAACCGAGCCCGGAGCGCAAACGACGGGTTCCTCTTCCATCCCCAGGCAACACACCGCGCTGGTCCTTGACATTTCGCCACTCGCGGAGCGAGTCCATGCGGGCGATCGCCCGCGCGAAATGTCAAGGATGGCTCGGATCAACGGTTCCAGAATCCCATCGAACGTCGAACCACACCACTTCCACGCCCATCCCTCAATCTGACGCGAACGCCTTCGGCGTGTATAAGCACCTTGAAACTGAGAAAAGTATTGATCTTCCGGAGCAAATGTGTATGGTTTGAGCGGTTAAGCAGTTGAGTGGACGAACCGAGGGAACGTCGGCGCGGTCGCCCCGAGGGCCACCATGCGAAAGCTGATTTGTGCGGTTGTACTGTTCGGATTGATCACACTGGGGTGCTCGTTGGGTGTGCGCGATCGCCTCAAGCACTGGTTCTTCGAGATTCCCGACGAAGGCGCGGCGGAGACGGCGGTCCCGGCCCCTGCTCCGTCAGTCTACAAGCCGCCGACGCTGTCGCTGCCGGGCCCCCGGTATGCGTCGCAGCATCCGCCATTTGTTCTGCGCCAGTGCATTAGTTGCCATGACCCCGGGCAGCTCATGGAGGTGCGTGATGATGCGGGCGACTCCTGCGGCGTCTGCCATGCTCGCTTTTTCTCTGATGAGGTGGGGCACGGCCCCGTCGCGGATGGGGAGTGCGCCGGATGCCACGAACCGCATCGCAGCGACAGAGAGTACCTGCTGAAGGCGCCGACGTTCGATCTGTGCATCGAATGCCATGACGAACCGGCGGATTTAAGTGAGCCGGCCCACACTGTGGCGGGAGTTGAGCGTTGCACGGCCTGCCACGATCCGCACTTCGGAACGGAAATGCTGCTGAAGGCAAATCCCGCCATCGAAATCCCGGAGTAATGCAAGCTCGATCCCCGGATAAGAAGAATCATAACAGCAAAAGGACGATCCCTATGCAGCGGACTACAAGTCATGCGTCGGACAAACAAGCTTCCCAGCAATTGATGGCACAGTGGTCCGTTCGACGGGCTATCGGATATCGCGTCTTTTGTTGGCCCGTCAGTATACTCGGGATTGCCTCGCTGTTGGGCCTGGCCGGTTGCGGCACCAACCTCGAGGAGATCCTCTTTCAAAGCGGCGCCGCTATCAGTCGAACCTACGTAGACCTGCTTCTGACCGACATGGCCAACACGCTCGCTGATCAACTCGACCAGGAGGACGAGGCAGTCGATGAGGACCAGAACGGCGATGATGGTGATGACGGCGACGGCGGCTCGACGGACGGCAACTTCGATGATCTGACGGGTGATCCAGCCGCGGGAGAGCCCTTGTACGCCTCATGCGCCGCCTGCCACTGCGCGGATGCCACCGGGAATTGTCTGCCGGGCGCAGGCGCCCTGATCGGCGTCAGCGCCGAAACCTTGGATGAGTTCCTTCGAGGCGATGCAGGCCACCCACCCTCCGAACTGACCGATCAGGAGATCGTCGATCTGGAAGCCTACCTGGCCTCGCTCGGCGGATGAGAATCCCGATGCTCGTGCGAGAATCCTTTCTCGCATGAATGGGCCCAGCGAGCCGCGGACTCAAAGCCCGCGCGGATGTCCCTACGCCGACGAGAGACCAATACTCCTGCGAGAAGCCCTCCTCGCATAGAATGGGGCAAACCCTTCGCCGGAAATACGAATTAGATCATTTGTCGGGTCTGCGGACCCGACCTACTCGTCTCCGGCAGCGCAATCCGCAATCCAAATCCCCAACCCCCAATCCCCAATCGACATACTGGCCGTGCCCCTTCCTAACCTGGGTCGTTCCATCCGCCGATAACCAAGCCGTGGGGTCAATCTCTGCGCTTATGGGTATGTTACGCGCATTGTCGGATAAATCGGCTCTGATCCTGGGCATGCTCGCGGGAGCGATCGGTCTCACCGACACCGTGCGCGCTCAGGACAACGGCAGCTCCTTATTTGCGCCGAAGCGCATCGTGCATCGCTTCGACTTTGACGAGCGCGCCGCGGGCAACCTCGAGGACACACCAAAGTTCTGGGAACCGCTGAGACCTCGGGGATTCCCGCACTACGCCTACGGGACCTTCGACTTCGAGGTCGGAAGTCTCGCGCCGCCGTCCTTTCACCTGGCCGGCGAGGGGCGCAACGTCGCCTATCAGTACAGCGGCCAGGAAACGCGGATCCGCGCGAATACGGACTACCGGATTGAGGGGAGCATCCGTGCCGATCGGTTGACACACGCCCGTGCATGTCTCAGTGCTCACTTCCTGGGCAAGTACGGCCGGCCAATCCGTGAAACACTTGTGCGCACCCGCTACATCGGGGGTACGAACGACGGTGACGAATGGATCAAGGTCGAGTTGTACCTCCCGGCGGCGCCCGCGGATGCTTACGCGATCGGCCTGGTGGCGTGGGTTTTGCAGGAACCCTTCTGGAGCACGTCGGTGCCATACCGGAGACACATCATCAGGAACGATGTCCGCGGCGGAGCGTGGTTCGACGACATCACGATCTATTCGCTGCCCCGCGCCGAGATCACGACCGGAAACCCGGGGCACGTTCTTGTGCCGGGGGATCCGCAGGAACTTCACATTCTCCTGGCGGACGACGATGATCCAACGCTCGAGGGCCTGCTATCAATCCGTGCGGCTGACGGCGGTCTTGTCGAGATCCATCCTGTTCCGGTGACCGTTGAGGCGGCTGTGGAACCGGTGCGCATTGACATCGGTCATCTAGCGCCCGGACTCTACCACGCGCAACTGGATGTATTCACCGGGCACATCCTCGTCGTCTCGCGGAGGCTGACGTTCGCCCGTCTGAGCCCACTCCGCCGAGCGTCCGAGGCTTTGGCCCGACCGTTCGGCGTGGTCGTCAATCCACGGTCCCGGAGCGACCCGGAGACGGAACTCGCGTTGCTGCAACACCTGATGGTCCGGTCGGTGAGGCTGCCCGTCTGGACCGGACTTAACGAGGACCCACCTACGGCCCGGCAGCGTCGCGCGACGGATAGGCTGCTCCAGGAGTTGGTCAAGGGCGGATTCGCTTTGACGGGCGTCTTCTTCGGGCCGCCCAGCGCGATCGTCCGCAGCGACGGTGCGTATGTACGTCCGCTCACGGAACTGCTGTCCGGTGATCCCGCTGCCTGGCAGGAGCATCTGGCCGCCGTAGTGGTGCCCCACGCCAGTGTATATCGTTGGTGGCAGATCGGCCCGGATCCGCCGGGGACGGATTCGCCGCCGGTTGCCCGAGACCAACTGGTCGTGGCTGTGGCTAAGTTGCGCGATGCGATGCGTCTCTTCCTGACCGTCCCGCGTTTGTCGGTTCCCATGACAACAGCGGCTGAACCGGTCGACGAAAAGCTGCCGGTCGAGCAGATCACACTGGCCATTGGCAGTAACGTCCAACCGGATTGGTTCGCGTCACAGATTCAACGTTTCAAGGCGCTCGGATACGAGCACATATCCGCCCACGTGGAACCGCTTCTGGCGGATCAGTACCGTCGCATACCGCGGTTGGCGGATTGGGCGCAGCGCATCATTACTGCCCGCCATACCGGTGCCGGTACGGTGTTCGTGCCCCAAACATGGGGCGTGCGCCGTACAGCGCACGGACCTGTCGTCGAGCCGGCAGAAGAGTACCTGATTCTCCGCACAATCGCTGATGTTCTGGCGGACGCCGCCCCAGGTCAACGCGTGCACATCGCGGATAAGGTACGGTGTCTCGCCTTTAACGACGGAGACTCAACCATCCTAGCCATGTGGGATCCACACGCTCCGCGGGGTGGGAGTCGGTACCCGATTCAATTGGGACGCGCCGACCGGCAGATTGATCTTTGGGGCCGGTCCACACCCCTGGCGAAAGACGAGACCGGGCGACAGGTCGTACACCTGACGCCGATGCCGGTATTGATCCCTGGAATCGAGAAATGGTTAATCGATTTTCGCACGTCATTCGCCCTAAAGCCCACGCACGTCGAGTCCGGCACCGAGCTGATGCGTCACCGCGTGGAGATGGCCTACAAGGGTGACCGACCTGTTTCGGGGGACGTCGTTCTCAAGGTGCCCGAGTCGTGGGAGGTTTCACCGCGTACGTTCAGCTTCAGCCTCATGGCCCAACGCGTCGGCAACCATACGGTGGAGGTGCGTTATCCGCACAACGAGCCGGCCGGCGAGAAGACGATCCTCGCGAATGTATCTCTCTTGGGTGAATCGCACTACTTCGAGATTCCACTGCCGGTCAACCTTGGCGTGACGGACTTGGAAGTATGGGGCCTGGCGATGGTGGAGAGTGACGAACTCGTGCTTCGCCACGTCGTGACGAATCGATCCACTGATATACTCAGCTTCCGGGGATCAGCGAACGTACCGGGTCGCGAGCGTCAGTACCGGCCGATCTCCAACCTCCGACCCGGCGACACCCATACCGTCGAATACCGCTTCAGCCGTGGGACAGCCCTCATCGGACGCCAAGCTCGCCTTGCATTGCGCGAAGTGAACGACGGTCCACGCATCCACAACCTGGAACTGACCATTCCGTGACAACACAGACCGCCAGAGTCCGCGCGGGCTCGCGCCACGCGGTCCTTTACCAACCGGTTACTTTTCGCATCGGGTTCCCGTCGATACAATCCAGGTGACAGGATCAGGCGTGGAGAAACATAAGTGCCCAAACAGTCCGCATGTGTCGCTCTGATGCAGCTTTGTGTACCGATGGCCTTTGCGCAGCTCCCACCGGTGCCCGAAACGCCCGCCGCGGAGTTGCATGACAAGCCGCGGTTGTTCATCGCCCAGCAGTCGCTGAACCTCGGCACGGTTCTTGAAGGCGACAAACACCCGGTGCGGTGGCGGCTTGAGAACCGCGGCAAGACCGATCTGGTCATCGAGAGAATCAAATCAAGCTGCGGATGCGCCGTTGTTGAGCTGAAAGACAACGAGAAAGTCATCCCGCCGGGCGGGTCGCTCGAACTCAAGACCGTGTTCAACAGCCAGGGTTACCGCGGGCTCCAGACGAAAACCGTCACCGTGTACAGCAATGACCCGACCGAGCCCGAGCTGAGACTCGAGTTCAAAGCGAACGTGCAGACTCTTTACGACGTAAGGCCACCGCGAATGGTGAATCTCCGTAGTGTCCGCCGCGGAGAAACCGCCGCCAGCGACGTGGCCATCTACCCCGGCCCGGGTCAAAAGGCCGTCAAAATCCTCGATCTGCAGGTTCCGGATGATTCGCCGCTGAGCTTTGCGCATGAACCGTTTGACGCGGGCGGCGGCACCGCTCAGCGGATTCGCATGACAGTGGACAAAAACGTGTCACTGGGCACGCTCATCGCGAAGGTGACGGTGAAACTGAGTGTCGACGGCATCGAGCGAGAGCGGGTTATCTCAATCCGCGGCCAGGTCGTGGGTGATTTAACGTGGAACCCGAAGGTCGTCGACGTCACGCGCCAGCCCTCGCCGCGGGGCAAGCGGCTCACCCCGGTCACCATCCAGTCAACGGACAAGTTGCCCTTCGACATCCTTGGCGCAGGCGCCGGGGTGCTTTTTGACGTGGACTTCAAGCCGGCCGGAAAGACACGAAAACGAACCAAATACTCGGTGTTTCTCACGTTGCGTGACGACGCCCCGACCGGTCCGTTCGGAGCCATGCTGGAAGTGCAGACCAGCTCGCTGGATCAACCGCTGATCCGCGTACCGATCTTCGGCATCGTGGCCGCCCCGATCGAGGTTGAGCCGCCGATGATCCGGCTGCGCCATGACGATACACCGGCTGGAACGCACCGTCGCGTCAAGCTCCAGGTTCTACCGCAACTGAAGCTGGAGATATCCGAGATAACGTGTGACAACGACGCAGTCGAGGCCTCGGTCGATCGGAAGGCGAGTGCGCGCTACCGGCACCTGCGTTACCTGGATGTAAGGCTGCGAAGCAGGCTCCGATCCGGTACGCACCAGGCAGTATTGACCGTGACGACCAACATCGCAGGAGCCGAGCGGCTAAGTATTCCCGTAACGATTGAGGTACCCGCCGACCCGGATTAGCGTCTTCGGGCGGTGATGGAAGGAACCATCGTGAGCGAGCAACAAAGCGGCAACGACTCTCGCAAAGCAAAGACATTGGATAGCGACCTGGGCGACGAGGCGAAAAAACCGCGAATCGACTGGGAGGATCCCAACATCCCCGTCGGCAACGCGCCGCCGCTGCCGCGATGGCCGCTGGCCGTAACCGGACTGGCTTGGCTTGCCTGGGGCGTATTCCTGGTCGTCATGATGCTTGCATAGATCCGGTTGCCCGCTGAGTATGGCCGCGAGACAGGACCGAAAGCCAGTTAGACAGCTCTGTTGACCCTGCAACGCGTCTTCGTGACGAACGAACAGTACCAGATCGAGCGGAAGGAGAACGCTTGGCGGTTTCCCCCACTGACTGTTACCGCCGCAACATGGCCGCACTCCTCGCGTATCAGCCGGATGTCGCTGCCGTTGTGGACGAAGCACTCATCCCCGACGGGGTCACGACCGCGACCGGACGCGACGGTACCGAGACGTTCCTGATCCCGTCCAACGCCGGTGAACCCATGTGGTTCGGCGGGTCGTCGATGCCGAGTATCAGTGGTGCGGAGATTTTCGCGGGCTTTTACGGCGAAGGGTGCAACGTATCGCTGCCGGGGGTGCTGACCGGCGTGGAGCTGCTGGTGGTGGCGAGCAGGATGCCGCCTTACACCGCGCTGTTCGTCATCGAGGAGGATCCCCTACAACTCAAGCTCGCCATGCACCTACGCGACTACGCCGATCTGCTCAGGGCCGGTCGGCTTGTCTTCCTGCTGGGCAGCGGTGGTGGTCTTGTTGAGTCTTTCTGCACCTTCTTTGAGCATCATCCAGGATATGAGTTGCCGACTCATCTGCTGACGGCCCCGCAGCGATCAGCCTCTCAAATCGCGGACGTGCAAGGCAAGCTCGAGGCTGCGGGCAAGACGGTGACCGCCGTGCAGGGGCGCCTAGTGGAATCGCTTGTTCAGGCTATCCATGCCCGTCCGTCGGTCTCGCTGTCGCGATCACCGCGGGTAGCCGTTCTTGGCATCGATCCGAATCCGGTGTCGTTGGAGCAGGCCAGGCGAATCGAACACTCGTTGATGAAGCTACAATGGCCGTACAAGCTCTGCATCCCCGACGCGCCGGACAAGTGCCACGTATCGGCACGGCTAAGCGCGATCAATGAAGCGGCCGCCGACCTTGTCCTGTTTGTCAACGGGACGCCGGGATCGATGCGCTCGCTGCTTCCCAATGATCTTCCCATTACCTCCTGGCTTGGACCAGGGACGATCGTGCAACCGCTGCCAGGCGGCGAGCCGGGCGAGTGTGAGGTGATCCTCGTCTCGTCGCGGGGATTGTATGACGAACTTACTAACCTTGGCGTGCCCGACAACGTCATCGAGCGGTGTGACGTGAGTGCCGATGATACGATCCATCAACCAGCAACACACGCGTCGGACGAGCCGATCACGACGCACGCGGACGTGGCCGTGCTGATGGACCTGCCCAACGATCGGGCAAAGGCCTGCAACATCACACTGGCTAGCCATGTCGCGCTGTGGAAAGCTCTGAAAGTGGTGGTGAAGCATAGCGTAGATCGCTATCACGGGGACATGGCGGATGAATTGCTCGATGCGGCCCAGCGCGACAGCGGCACGAGTCTGCAAGACCACAAGGTTCGCCAACACTTCATGGACCTTGTCCAAACGCGGATCGCCCCGGCGACGATCGCGCGTGCTAACGCCGAGACGCTGATTGCGAAGGGATACCGTGTGGCGGTTTGGGGCTGTAACTGGACTCCGCTCGGGGACGCCGGGGTAGATCGGCACGACGCGATCCCGGTTGGGGATGCATTGAACCGGATCTTCAAAGCGGTGCGGATCGTGCTTCTGCCAGCCTCCACACCGTTGGTTATCCAGACGGCGTTGGACGCCCTTGCCGCCGGCGCGCAGGTCATCTGCCGCCGACCCGACCAGTCGTTTGAACGGGACTACCCCGGTCTGGCCAATCTGGCGCCGCACCTACCCCTCTATCAAACCTCCCGCGAGTTGCTGGATCTGGTAAGCGCGCTGGCGTCATCAACAGATGAGGCATCCGATCCGTGCGAGACAGCCCGAGCGTTGGTCCGGATAGAGCACACCGTGGCGAGACGATTGCAGAGCATCGTGGAAACGATACGCCGGCGTCAAGCACTCGACGCCCAAGCTGACTACTACTCCTTGACACCTGAAATGATGGATTGAACGTGGTCTTCTTGCCGACGAGGGTAGCTGACCTCCAGGTAAGGAGACCTGAGATGAACAAGAGATATGTGGTAACGTTGACCGACGA
>Ga0307432_1000384_pt1 | contig 35156 bp, 31 predicted proteins | sample SalMarWE160150MG_FD_202158 | JGI IMG/M metagenome (GOLD analysis project Ga0307432, IMG submission 202158) | Salt marsh sediment microbial communities from the Plum Island Ecosystem LTER, Massachusetts, United States - WE1603-150 | ecosystem: Environmental > Aquatic > Marine > Intertidal zone >...
AGACCGGATAGGCGATTGCACCTTTCACTTTTTTCGCTAATTTATCGCGATTGTCGAGATATTCTGCCAATCTGCGCAGTGCTAACGGAAGTGTACCACCGGTTTCACCAGCCAAAATCATCGCACAGAATAACGCGTTGAAAATCTTTGGATATTCAGAAATGCTGTCCGAAAAAGGCATTCCTTTTTTCATCTTTTCTGAAACTTGTTGTAGAATTTGCTGAAGCTGTAGGTTTTCTATATCTTCAGCTATTGTGTCTAAAGCGACAGTAACCGGAATTCCGCCCTCTAACATCGTAGTCAGTTGCCAGCAAAACGCTGCAAGGTCTCCCGACTTGACGCGCTTTCTGCGAGGTCTTCGCTGAGATTGTTTGATGCCCACGAATACCTCATCGATAGAAATAGGCGTGAGTCCTTTTTCACGAAGCCAGGCAAGCACATCGTTTGGGTAGGCGGCCTCCATGAAACCTTCCTTCCGTACCCCTGATGCATCCCGAGTAATATACTTATAGCTTTTCATTCAACAAACCTTTTTTTACGAGGATATCGCTATTTTTTTTACATAACGTAACCTTAATACGATGAACAACATCGGCGTCCGTAGAAGCCAAGTTTAGCAAAGAAAGTGAGCTAAAGTGCCTAAAGTGAACTAAAGTAAAAAAAATAATCCGCAATTTTAGGCACTTTACACTTTAGGCATTTCACTCTTACGCTTTTATTTTTTCCGTAAATGTTGCGCCAAGGACATCCTCAGCCGTGGTTAGACCTTGCAGGATATTGCTTACACCACTTTCAAGTAGTCCGCCGTAACCTTTTTGGCGTGACATAGCTCTTATTTCCACCTCACTGGCGCCGGCGACGAGTTTTTCCCGCATATTATTGTCCACAACTAAGAACTCAAATATGGGCAACCTACCCAGATAACCAGTCCCGCTGCAGCTTTTACAGCCTTTACCGTGGTAAAAGGTAGTGTTCTTGGCCTGCTCGGGGTTGATATTCAAACGCCTAAGGACCTCTTCATCTAAGGTTACCGGCTCTTTGCAGCGGTCACAAATTCTCCTTACCAGTCGCTGAGCCACAACCAGATTCAGTGTGGAAGCCAGCAGATAACGGTCAATACCCATGAATACCAATCTGCTTATAGCGCTTGGTGCATCATTTGTGTGGAATGTGCTCAGAACCAAATGGCCGGTTAAAGACGCCTTTATCGCAATTTCGACTGTTTCTTTGTCGCGAATTTCACCTATTAGAACTATATCCGGGTCCTGCCTTAATATTGCCCGCAGGCACCGTGCAAAGTCAAGGTCGATTTCCGGCTTGACCTGAATCTGGTTAATCCCCGCAAGACGATATTCGACAGGGTCCTCGACCGTTGTGATATTCTTTCTCGGGTCTCTTAAGTGATTTAACGCTGAATATAAGGTGGTACTTTTACCGCTGCCGGTCGGGCCTGTGACAATTATTATTCCGTGTGGCTGAGACAATATCGTTTTTAACTCTCCAAGAAGTTTCGGTTCAAAACCGAGGCTGTCTAAATCATGGTTTACCGCCGCAGTATCCAAAATTCGCATTACGACTTTCTCGCCATATATTGTAGGTATTACCGATACCCGGACATCTATATCTCTGCCGGAGACTTTCATCTTGAATCGACCGTCCTGAGGCAATCTGCGTTCGGCAATATCCATATTAGAGAGAATCTTAACCCTGGCAACGACTGCTGCCTGCATCTTTCTGGCCGGCGGAACCATATCACGAAGCATACCGTCGATTCGCATGCGAATTGATGTTGTTCTTTCTTGTGGCTCGATATGAATGTCACTTGCTCTGCTTTTGACCGCCTGGCTCAACAACAAATCAACGAAACGAATAACAGGCGCTTTGCTTGCAGCTATTTCGCTGTTGAGGGCCGCATCTGCACCATCCTCTGAAAATCCATCCTCTTGTTCACCTTCTTCACCAACTTCAAGCTCTACCAGGTCTCGGAGCTGCTGTTCTTCCACATCGGAACCATGATAAATCGACTCTATCGCCCTGCGGATTTCATGAGGTGAGCTTATGGCTATTTTAATCTGACGCTTCATTTTCAGCGTGATTGTATCTATTGCGATAACATTAAGCGGGTCAGCCATCGCAACGGTAACCTTGCCGTCTTCCTCACTGACGGCCACAAGGCAGAATCGCCTGGAGATGCTCTCAGGTAATCTTCGCGCAGCGTTCACATTCACCTTTTCGATATCATCGAGACGAATATATTCCATCGAGAGATGTTCAGCCAGCGCGCGAGTAACATCCTCGCTATTAAGCATTTCGAGTCGAAGCAGCACCTCACCAAGCCGACCGCCATGCTCACGCTGTTCCTCGAGCACTCTGGCTAATTTCTTCTGGCTTATTAAACCTTTAGAGATAAGCAGTTCACCGAAAAGAGGACTGTTTTCTATCTGAGGAATGTTAGGGATTGAATGTGTAGAGTCCATTCACTCACCTCCATCTTTATTATTAAATGCTGTCATTTCTCAGGTTTTAATCCCGATAAAATGTGCAACGAGCGCTCTACTTACTCTTAATAAGGGTAAAAAGCCCAAAATGAGGTGTGCAGCTTCACCCTTCTCTCATTTTTCTGTTTATAATATACTACAAAAAATTAGCAAAGGCAAGAAAATTATCGGTTTATTTAAGAAAATCCTTAAGTAAATTCGATGGAAAAAATAATTTTAATGCTCCTATGAAGCTGGAGTACTTTTGGGGCAACTGCCACCTCAAACTCATATCAATGTTGCTAACTACTCCACTTTTACTTCTGCAAAATTGATGTAATCGATACTATCCCAAAAATCGCTCCAAGACATACGATGGTTATGGTTGTTAATACGATTATAATCAATGAGCAAGAATCCATCATACGTGAAATATCGTCCGTGCGGTTTTGTGATTTACCCCGTTAGAAATCTTTCCTTTTTGCACCATAATTACGTTTTTATAGAGTTTCTAACAGCCATTACACCAAAATTCTTGACGAAACAGTGAAAACTGTTAATATTGGTTTCTATACTTGTTTAGGCGGGCGGATGTGGCGGAATTGGCAGACGCGCAGGCTTCAGGTGCCTGTGTCCCTTAGGGACGTGGAGGTTCGACTCCTCTCATCCGCAGTAACCACACAGAAGGAGCCTCGACAGGTCCAAGTACCAATCTTCAGTGAAGGGCTCTAACACGGTAAAAACAGCCCTGCCAGCTGAATCTGCCCTTTTGGCCCTTACATCTCCAAATCGCTCGACTATCTAACGGATATCTAACGGAAATTGTGCAAACAGGCCGATAATGAATATAGGCGGTAGTATTTAATAAGTCAGAGGTTAGCATTAGTGAAACGAACAACGAGCTACGAGCTCGTTTGGGCAAAGGTCGGGTTATGCCCCAATCTCTCCAAAATTTTGAACGAGCGGCTGTAAGCTTCAGCCCGATAGTTTTAATCGGCTTAGGATTAGCGGCTGTTTTGTTCGGGCTATTCCTTTGGATTGGAGGATTGGGTTTAAAAAAAATTTTGGTCGCAATTTTGGGCGCAGTTAGCGGTAGTATTTGTGGATTTTTTATAATAGGACACAATATCATAGCTTTGGTTCTGGCGGTAACCGCTGCCGCCATTGCTGTAATATTTGAAAGGGTATTTATCACAATACTCACAGCCGGTTTAGCAGCAGTTTTTGCCTTGATTATTTTGTCCTGTCCGTATATCGAAAAGACCGAAGGAGCAATCCCAATATCTCAAGACAAAATATCACGGCCGGAACTGACTATGGGTGTACGAGGCAGCCTAAAAACAATGAAAATGTACATCATTGATATTACCAGCAAAGTAAAACAAGCCGGCTCACAGATGCCGAAATTCAACTGGGCTGTGATAGTAATATTGGTAGTAATTTTCATACTGGCCGGACTTTACCTTTACCGTTTAGCTTCGGCTTTTTGCTGTGCAGCTTTGGGTACAATGCTTATTTTTGCCGGTATGATTTCGCTGTTATTGTATAAAACAAGTGCACCTATTAGCCACATTTGCTACAGCAGCTTATTTTATCTGGCAGTTTTTCTCGCTATGATAATCTTCGGCACATTCGAGCAGTTGTTACTTTGCAAATCAGCAAAGAAACAACCAACAAGAAAAAAACAAGAAAATAAAGCCCAGCAGGCACCTGACGAGACAGCGCACCGTTGGCGGACCACATAGTTTATTTTAAAAAGAAGAACTTATTAAGGAGTCTAATAATGGATTATGCTATTATCCTTGCACAAGCGGCCGAAACGGCAGCTCAAGCACCAGAGGCAGAGGCAGAGGCAGCTAAAGAAGTCGTTCCCATTGATGTGATTTGGCAGCACATTATCTCGCTCGACAAGCTCGAAGCGTTTACATTCATATCCTTCGGCATAGTGTGTCTATTCTATGGCTGGCGGGTTTTTAGAATATTGGTAGCTATAAGCTTTGCCTTGATTGGACTATTTGTCGGAATTTACACGAACAAAGTACTTATTGGTGGAAATGAAATCTGGCTGGGCATTATATGTATGGTACTCTTTGCTGCCTTTTCCATACCGATGATGCGGTGGGGAGTATGCCTTTTAGGTGCGGCTGCAGGCGGAGTTATCACAGGTGGTGGCTGGCTTGCCGTCGACCTGCCGCAACAATACATCTGGGCCGGAGCCCTTGTTGGTGTCATCGCTGGCGGGATGATTTCATTTATTATCTTCAAAGCTGCAGTCATGCTCTTTACCAGCTTAGGTGGCAGTGCCCTTGTGTCGGCAGGTATACTGGCGATAATATATCAGTATCTCGGTGTAGCTGAGAAGGTAGAAGAGCTCGTATTTACTGAAGAGTGGTTTCTGCCCGTAGTGCTGATGCTGCCTGCGATAGCGGGCATAATCCTGCAAAGTAAATTCATCAAAAGCTCCAAAAACTTCAATATCTGACCTTTGCATTTATCAAACCTTAATTAGGGTATTCGGCCATAGCCGCGGGTACTTGCGAAGCGGATTTTATCCTTGCAAAATCGTCCCTGCCGCTTTATAATCCAGCCTCGTCAAGAAGATTGAAACTCGATGTCCAATATTTGAGTTTTTTTCTTCACGAGCATTGAGCATCACTTGTCCGCCGTAGCTTTAGCGAAGGCGGAAGCGTCGAGTATCGAGAAATGTTTGAATCGCTAACCGAAAATTTCAATTCAGTTTTCCGGTCACTGTCCGGCCGAGGCAGAATCACCGAAGCCAACATCTCAGATGCTATGCGAGATGTCCGCAAGGCCCTTCTGGAGGCAGATGTCAACTACAACGTCGTAAAGCAATTCTGCAAGGATGTTACCCAGGCCGCCATCGGTGCTGAGGTAATAAAGAGTCTGCACCCCGGCCAGGTTATGATAAAAATCGTCAATGAAAAGCTAACAAAGTTGATGGGCCCGGTCGATACGCGCATCTATTTTGTCTCGCCCGGGCCTACCATAATTATGTTAGCCGGCCTGCAGGGTGGCGGCAAAACCACCACCGCCGCGAAGCTCGGCAAATATCTGGTCGCGAACGGCAAAAAACCACTTTTAGTAGCCGATGACTTGCGAAGACCCGCTGCAATTGAGCAGCTCGCTGTTCTTGGTGAGCAAACCGGCATCGATGTTTATAAAGAAGACAGCAAGAACTCCGTAAAGGTTGCAAAAAATGCTGTCAAACACGCCAAGGAAAATGGCTATGATGTCGTCGTTCTCGACACCGCCGGCCGACTGCATATTGATGAAGAAATGATGACCGAGATAGCCAACGTCGCAAAAACCATAACTCCTCACCAGATTTATTTAGTTTGCGATGCGATGACCGGCCAGGACGCCGTAAATTCCGCAAAGGAATTTAATGAACGCCTTGAGCTTGACGGTGTTATCCTTACAAAACTCGATGGCGATGCGCGTGGCGGTGCTGCCCTGAGCGTCAAGGCCGTAACCGGAAAGCCCATCAAATTCATCGGCATCGGCGAAAAGCTCGACAAGCTTGAAGAATTTCACCCCGACCGTATGGCCAGCAGAATCCTCGGTATGGGTGACGTTGTTACGCTCGTTGAGAAAGCACAGGAGCAATTCGAAGCCGCCGAAGCTGAGAAGCTGCAGAAGAAAATGGTTAAGGGCACCTTCGGTTTCGATGATTTCCTGAAGCAAATGCAGGCCGTCAAAAAAATGGGAGGCGTCAAAGATATGCTCAAAATGATGCCTGGAATGGGCCAGCAGCTCGACGACATGGACCTTGACGGCTCAGAGCTAAAACAAATGGAAGCAATCGTTTACTCAATGACTCTTGTTGAACGTCGTGACCCGGACATTATAGATTCTTCCAGACGAAGACGAATTGCCGCCGGCGCCGGTGCGCAGCCCAACGATGTTTCCGGCCTGGTTAAGACATTCAAGCGCAGCCGTGATATGATGAAATCCCTCAGCGGCGGAGGGTTAGGCGGACTAAAGAGTTTATTCAGCGGCGGATTTAATATGAACACATTGGGTGCCGCTATGTCCGCAGGCAGAAAAATTAAACAGCGCTCGAAAAGAAAAAGAATCATAAAACGCAAGGGAAAAATAAAACGGCGATAAAAGTAAACGTCGTTGCGAGCCCGCCGAAGGCGGGCGAAGCAATCTCATCGACAACATAAAATGATTACAATTGAGCAATATCTGGAAAAGGTGGCCCGGTTTTCTGATAGCGACTACGGCAAAATGGTAAGAGAACAGTTCAAGGACATCGAAGGCAGCAGCGAGCTGGCGATGCTCGCCGCGCCTACCGCCGAGGAATTAGAGCAGCTAAAAACTGCATTGGCAATAATGACACCGGCTGAAAAGCAAAACGCCGACGGTTTAACCGATGAGCAGATACAAAAAATCGCCGCCGACGCCAATATCGACTCGGCGAACTTAGCAATTTTTATAAACGGCTACGTATTACACTGCAAAAAACCATCCCGCCATTAGCAAGGTCGGGATTATCTTATTGACAAAACGCTGGAAATTGTGTATCGAATGTTTTTTTGCCCGACCATTGCCTTGATGACAGCTTTGTTCTTGCAGGGGACAAAATAACCGTGTTAACGCGTTTCACAACCCTGATTGAATCAGGGGGTCGTGGAAATTGATTATAAACTATTAAGAAAAGGAAAAGATTATGGCAGTAAAACTAAGATTAACAAGGATAGGCAGGCGGCATCGGCCGTTCTTTAGACTCATCGCGGTCGAATCTCGCAACCCACGGGATGGGAAAATCATTGAAAAGCTCGGCCATTACGACCCAATTGAAAAAGACCCTGAAAAACAAATCATTATAAACCGCGAACGTATCGAATTCTGGCTTGACAAAGGTGCAGTACCCACTGACGCCGTCTCGCAAATCCTTTTACGCCAGGGCATAAAACATAAATACGCAGAGCAGCAAGCTGCCCGCCGAGCGAAGGCCAGGGCCATAGCTCGCGCTAAAGGCAAGCTCTTTACAAAGGCGGAAAGAATAGCCGCTCAAAAACAAGCCGAGGCAGCCGAAAAAAAGGCCAAGGAAGAAGAAAAAGCTAAGGCCCAAGCCGAAGCAAAAGCCAAGTCCGAAGCTGATGAAAAATTAAAAGCTGAAGCTCAGAAAAAAGAGGAAAAGGCAAAAACCGAAGAAGCAGAAGTAAAAACTGAAGAGGTAAAAGCGGAAGCTGAAGTAGTTGAAGAAAAGACCGAAGCCAAACCTGAGGCAGTCGAACAAAAACCTGAAACCAAAGCAGAAGCAGTAGAAGAAAAAGCTCAGGCCGGAGCCGAAGCAAAAACCGAGCCACCTGTTGAGCCAGCCAAAGAAAAAGCGAAACCTGAAGCAATCGAAGAAAAAGTCGAGCAAAAACCGGAAGCCGAACCCAAAGTCGCTGAAGAAGTGACTGAGCAGAAACCCGAAGTGGTAACTGAAGCAGTAGAAGAAAAAGCTCATGCCGAACCCGAAGGAAAGAAAGAACCAGAAGAAAAAACCGAGACTGAGCCTGAAAAAGAGCAACCGAAGGTTGAAGCTGAAGCAGTAGAAGAAAAACTACAACTGGAACCTGAAGAAAAAGTCGAAGCTGAAACAATAGAGCAAAAACCAGAAGTCGAACCCGAAGCCCAGCCAGCGGAAGAAAAAGGGCCCGCGGAGGTAGCTGAAGAAGTCAAACCTGAAGCAAAGACAAAGCCCAAAACTAAGAAAAAACCTAAGCGAAAAAAGAAAGAACCCGAACCAAAACCAGAGGCCTCGGACGAAGAACAATCCGACGAAAAAGAAGAATCGCCCGCCGAGGAAAAACAACAATAACTTCCAGTTTTTGATTTTAAACTTAGCCACCCAATTTACTCGCCTTTGCGAAGCCGATTCGGCAGAGCGGGGTTGGGGGATTTAACTTTATCTGGAATATGCGCATCGACATACTAACGTTATTTCCCGAGATGTTTGAATCACCCCTGAGTTGTTCTATATTGAAAAGAGCTCAGGACAGGGGAATAGTTGATATTGTTCTGACAAATATCAGGGATTTCGCCACCGATAGTTACAGAAAAGTTGATGATAAGCCCTATGGCGGCGGGCCGGGTATGATTATGATGCCGGGTCCGGTCTTTGATTGTGCAGAATATGCTCAGAAGCTCTCACCTGAAAAAGGCCGCGTAATCCTTCTAACTCCACAGGGACAAAAATTCAATCAGGAAAAGGCAGGCCAGTTAAGTGAAGAAAGGCGGCTGATACTTATAGCAGGCAAATACGAGGGCTTCGATGAGCGTATCCGTATAGGCCTTGGCGCCGAGCAAATCTCCATAGGCGATTACGTCCTGAGTGGCGGCGAACTGGCCGCTATGGTTATCATCGACGCAGTGGTTAGATTGCTGACCGGCGCCCTTGGCGATGAAGATTCTCCGAAAGATGATTCATTCAGTCAAGGCCTGTTGGAGTATCCGCAATATACCAGGCCGGAGGTCTTTCGTGGTATGAAGGTCCCTGACATCCTTTTAAGCGGCGACCATAAAAAAATTGCCGAATGGCGCCACCAGCAGGCCATCGAACGAACCAAAAAATCCCGCCCGGATCTATTAAAAGATGGAAACAAATTATAGTTACCCTGGTCATCGCGAGGCCTGCCGTAGCCAGAGGCCCAGCCGGAGTTCAGAACCACGCCCGGCAGGACTCGAACCTGCGACCTACGGATTAGAAATCCGTTGCTCTATCCGGCTGAGCTACGGGCGCTTACACCTTCAAACGTCTTCAATATAGCAATTTTCTCAACGTATTGTCAAATCTTTCGTTAAGCAAAAAGATGGTAATCTACGAAATACATCCCCGGCAAACGATAGGCAGGATTTCTTGTCTCATTTGTGGTTTGTTTTTAGCTGGCATTTATGTTAGATTATACGCTTTAGTTTCAGGGAGTTTAAGAGTTGGGACAAACACTTATTTATAAGATACTTGCCAATCATCTGGTTGATGGCAGCCTCGTTGCAGGCCAATCCATTGGTATTCGGATTGACCAGACGCTTACACAGGATGCTACCGGCACGACAGCGTTTCTGCTGTTTGAATCGATGGGCGCAGCTTATGTTAAAACAGACCTGTCGGTCAGCTATATCGACCATAATATAGCTGGTTTTGGGCCGGAGAACCACAACGACCATTTATATCTGCAGACGATAGCTGCGAAATATGGAGTTTATCATTCGCGAGCAGGCAACGGTATCTGCCATCAGGTCCATCTGGAGCGCTTTGGCAAACCTGGGGCGACACTATTGGGCAGCGACTCGCATACCCCGACCGCCGGCGGAATCGGTATGCTGGCTATCGGTGCCGGCGGACTGGATGTTGCAGTCGCTATGGCAGGCGGGCCTTTCTACCTTACCTGTCCGAAAGTCCTCGGTGTAAAACTTGCCGGCAAACTCAATGACTGGGTGGCCGCAAAGGATGTAATTCTAAAACTGCTCAGTGTTCTTACTACAAAGGGCAATGTCGGCTGGGCGGTCGAATATTTCGGCGAAGCCGTCTCGACGCTCTCCGTTGCCCAGCGGGCTACCATAACCAATATGGGAGCGGAGTTGGGTTTAACAACAAGTATCTTTAGCAGCGATGAGCAAACCAGAAGATTTCTCGCCGCTCAGAAGCGTCAAATCGACTATCAGTCATTAGCAGCCGATGCGGATGCCGAGTATGACCGTGTAATCGAAATAAATCTATCGGAGCTTGAGCCGATGGCTGCCTGCCCATCTTCACCGGATAACGTCAAAGCCGTCGCCGAAATCGCTGGCATTCAAACAGAACAGGTTGTCATAGGTAGCTGCACTAATTCCAGCTTCGCCGATTTAATGATGGTGGCGAGGGTATTAAAGGCAAGGCGGATAAACAATATGGTCGAGTTTGCAATCGCTCCGGCAAGCATGGAAGTGTTGAATATGTTAGCGGAAAATGGGGCACTTGCAGATATGATTTCAGCCGGTGCTCGCATTCTCGAATCGGCTTGTGGTCCTTGTATTGGCCAAGGTTTTTCACCGGCTGATGGGGCAGTGAGCCTGCGTACATTTAACAGAAACTTTTCCGGACGAAGCGGAACAACAAACGATAAGGTTTATCTGGTTAGTCCCGAGACAGCTGTCGCTTCAGTGCTGACCGGCCGAATTACCGACCCACGTGATTTGCCACAGCTTCTTGGTATCGAATACCCAAAAATTGAAATACCGGGCGAATTTATCATCAATGATAATATGATAGAGTCGCCTTTGGGCGAAAAAGAGGCAGCTAAAGTAGAGGTCTTGCGTGGGCCTACGATTGTTGTGCCGCAATTACCGCCGCCATTACCACAAAAACTTACGGGTACAGTCTTGATTAAATGCGGAGATAAAGTAACAACCGACCATATTATGCCCGCCGGCCCCTATTTGAAGCTGCGTTCAAATGTGCCCGAATACTCAAAAGTGGTCTTTAATTGTTTCAACGAGCCAGCCGAGCCGACTTTCGCCGAACGAGCGCTACAATTAAAGCAAAAAGGTATTGCTGGTATCATTGTAGCTGGCGAAAGCTATGGCCAGGGTTCGTCAAGAGAGCACGCTGCCCTTTGCCCGGTGTATCTGGGAGTACGGGTAGTGGTTGCCAAAAGCATTGAGCGAATCCACAAGGCCAATTTGATAAACTTCTGTATCGTACCGTTGGAATTCGCCGAGCCAGCCGATTATGAAAAAATCGAGTCCGGAGACGAACTGCTAATCGACAATCTTCTTGAAGCAATAAGCAGCCGGGATGAAGTTAAGATTATCAATAAGAGAAGCTCGTTTGAATTTACCGGCAAACTCCGGCTTAGCGACAGAGACAGGGAAATTCTGCTCTCAGCTGGACTTCTGAATTACACCCGCAGCAAGGCCAATGGATAAAAAGATAATAACCGTTTTCGGCACGGCTAGAGCAAAGCCCGGTGATTCAGCTTACAAGCTGGCCTACAGAGTGGGTAAACTTCTTGCCCAGGCGGATTTTGTTATCGCCAACGGTGGATATGGCGGAACAATGTTGGCAGCAGCCAAAGGAGCTGCCCAGGCCGATGGCGAGGTTATTGGCGTAACCTGCTCGGCTTTTAAGCAGAGCACCGCTAATGAATACATTACTCGTGAAATTGTTACCGGTTCGCTCGATGAGCGTCTCGATACGTTGATAAAACTGGGCCAGGCGTATGTCGTGCTGCCGGGCGGAACGGGAACCTTGTTGGAGCTGGCAAAGGTCTGGGAATTAAAAAATAAGGGCTTTCTCCAAGTGGATAAGCCGATTATACTTATAGGTAGATTCTGGAAGCCGCTGGTCGATTTGCTCGCAGCCGATGACCCTGACAGCGGCAGGTACGTACATCAGATAGATAGTCCGGAAGAGACTGTAAAAAAGATTTCTGAATCTTGACTCCGCCACACGGACGGCGGATAAATGTCGTCAGACAAGTACTGCTAATTTGACAATCGTAGCTGTTAATATGGCCAAGAGACTTGCAATCTTATTCCTAATGTTTTTTGTAATTTTTATCCTTACCTGTCTCGGCTTGGCCGAGCCAAGACGGACAAAAAAGGGCAACGGAGAAGCACCAGCTCGACAGGACTTACTGCGGGACGGCTTTGCACTCAGCGGCATTGATGGTAAGGTTAGTAATACCGATGGAGACGAGTCCCGCCCATCGACAGACGAGCTGGAGGAGTGGTTTTTTGAACTTGATTCAGACGTAACCGACCATAGAACCGTGGTCAAGAAAGGCACAAGTTTACAACTGCTGCCCTCGGCAACACTGCAAAGAATAACCGATGATATGGAAATACGCTCTGCAGCCAACTATTGTCTCTGGGGCAGAGTTACGAAATATAAGGGCAAAAATTTTATCTTTCCCATTTATTTTTTGCCCCTCAGCAAAATAGAACAGCCGCAAACTGAAACGCCGCGGACTCCCGAAGAGCCCAATCAACAGGAGCGAAAGCAACCTGAGACTACGAATATGGAAAAAGACGATTGGGAACCTAATATTAATGACCCGAATGATATATTGGCCGTGCCGCAAGAGATAATAGATAAACTAAAAACCAGGCGTTTAGAACTTGCAAAATGGCAGGATACAGATACCAGCCGCGAGACAGAGCCGAACATTCAGCCGGCGAGCATAGAAAAAGCGGGTCGAACACCCCGGCAGGATGCCGTCTTAGCTAATAGAACAGCCTTTTTAATTGTTCAGGATGACGACCGGCCTATATTTGTTCTGGATGCCCTTGGCCGAAGCGCCCCTAAAATTTCACTACGGCTTTTACCGTGTGAAGCTCTGGAATTGACCGAGCAGAGGCAATCTGCTGAGCTGGAGCAGCCGAGATTCAAGATAGCCGGGATTATGACTAAATACAAAGACCAAAATTATCTGCTGCTGCAGAGAGCAGCAAAAGTTTATAGCCACGACAACTTCGCAAGATAAAGGATAAACAATGCCCCGCGAACTCGACAAAATCCTGATTACATATAAACAACCAGACGCCGGGGATAAGCTTCTTCATCTTCATTGGAAACTAAGGCGGCAAGCAACATTTATAACTGATGCTCACAAAAGAGAGCAACTAAGGCAGATTTGTAACGATGTTTGGGGGGGAGATGAAGCTGTTATAAAATATACGAAGAAGTTTGATGGTGTTGACCTTACACCTGAACAGTTTCGTGTTTCTAATGAAGATTTGGAAAAAGCTCATAAGGAAATTGATATTGAACTGCTCAAATCAATTCGTCAAGCAATCGAAAATGTTCGAAAGTACCAATCAGAGATTTTCATTGGTAACAAAAATACCCATCCTGGGATAAGATATACGCCTATAAAGAGGGTTGGTGTATGTGTGCCGGGGGCATCGGCACCACTGCCATCGACTGTGATAATGTGTGCAGTGCCTGCGCAGGTAGCAGGGGTGGAGGAGATAGTCGTAGTGTCGCCGCCAAGATATGAGGGCAGCATCCATCCAGTAACTTTAGCGGTTTGTCATGAACTGGGAATTGATGAAGTCTATCGAGTCGGCGGTGCACAGGCGGTAGCTGCGATGGCCTTTGGGAATGGAAGTATTCCGAAGGTTGGCAAGATTGTTGGGCCGGGTAACCAATGGGTACAAACAGCCAAGCTGGAGCTTTTTGGGTATGCGGGTATCGATTCGATAGCAGGGCCGAGTGAGGTATTGATAATTGCAAATGATAAAGCCAATCCCGCTTGGGTAGCCGCTGATATGCTTAGCCAGGCGGAACACGCACCTGGTAGCGCGGTTGTATTTACGGTCTCACAGACGTTTGCGCAGCAGATACTTAAAGAGCTAAAACAACAAGTGGATCAATTGACTAGGAAAGAAGAGACAATCAAGTGCTTACTGGAATTCGGGGCAGTCGTTGTGTTTGGTAACACGGACGATCTGATTGAGAGGGTAAACGAATTTGCTGCTGAGCATTTAGAAATCCAGTGTGGAGAGCAAAGTAAAGAAATCGCCGAAAAAATCGATAATGCCGGCGCCATTTTTATCGGTGATTATTCACCAGTAGCGGTTGGAGATTACTGGGCTGGGCCGAGTCATACATTGCCGACGGGCCAGACAGCTAAATTCCTCAGTGCCTTAAGTGCCAATGATTTTATCAAGTCAACGAGCATTATCGAATATGATAAAAAGAAATTATTCGGGTGTGCGGAAGATATTATTCGATTAGCCGAGGCCGAAGGCCTCGACGCCCATGCAAAGAGCATAAAAATCCGACTCGTCGGGGCGAAGTCTCCCGACGCAGCCCGACAACAAAAGTAAATCTGTCATAACAAGCTGCATCACTGTCATTCCTGTGAAAACAGGAATCCATTTGGCTGACTAATCAGGCGTTTGTTAGTTTTTCTTTTATTATTTCTTTGGCTTTTGCGAGGGCATCTTTGATTTTCTCTGGATTTTTCCCACCTGCCTGAGCCATTTGTGGTCGTCCGCCGCCACCACCGTCAATTATCGGCGCAATTGCTTTAACTATGTCACCTGCCTTCAGTCCCTTCTTGATTAAATCATCAGTTACGCCCGCTAAAAGTGTCGCTTTACCCTCATCCTCAAAGCCAAAAACTATAGCTGCAGATTTCGCCTTTTTTTTGAGCATATCGATTGCTTCTCTGGCCTGCTCTACCGAAGTCACTGATAATCGGCCAATGATTACGTGAGAATCCCCGATTTTCTCACTTCTTTCAAGAAGCTGTTTCGCCTCAGCCATAACGTTACTGCCGCTTTTTTTAGAAGCAGATTTTAGCTCCTTAGAGAGTTTCTTGTTTTCCTTTATCAGCTGGCCGACTCTGTCAGCAACTTCTTCGGCTGGAACCTTTAGCATCACCGAAAGCTCATCGACAATGTCGCTTCGCTCTTCGAGGTATTTGGCCAGGCCGCCGCCGGTAAGAGCGGTAATCCTGCGAACTCCTGCTGATATGCTCTCTTCTTTGATTATCTTAAAGCCACCTATAATACCAGTTCTATCGACGTGAGTACCACCACAGAATTCCTTACTAAGTGCCTTATCAATCTGATTTTCACTTTCGGCACCAATTGCAACTACCCGAACATCGCTGCCATACTTCTCGCTGAATAGTGCCATCGCACCGAGTTTTTGGGCCGCCTCTTTCGGCATTACCGCGCAGGTAACCGGAAGGTCTTCTGCGATTTTTTCTCGTACTTTTTTCTCAACATCTTTTAATTCTTCCGCTGTTGGAGCTTTCGGATATGTAAAGTCAAATCTCAGATAGTCCGGCCCAACGTAGCTGCCCTGCTGGGCTACCGATTTACCCAGCACCTGCTGCAACGCCCACTGCAATAGATGAGTAGCGGTATGATTCTTCTTTGTTGCATCTCTGTCTTTGCTGACTATGGCCGTAACCTTATCACCTACACTAAATACTCCCTCAGCAACTTTGCCTTGATGAATAATACATCTGGCTGTCTTTGTCGTACTTTCAACGATAAACTTTCCGTGCTCTGATTTGGTAATCCCACAGTCACCGACCTGCCCTCCCGCCTCCGCATAAAAGCAGGTTTTATCCAGAACGATTCCAGCCTCACAACCAGATTCAATTCGGCCCTCGTTTTTGAAACCTTCGCTATCTACGAAACCAACTATCTTACTATCGCAACTGTCTTTTTTGTATTTATGAACGTCTTCAGTTATAGGCAGTTCAGTATCAGTTAGGGTTATATTGAGTGAGGTGTTTTTTTGTGCTGCTCTTGCTCGTTCTCTTTGTTCTTCCATCAGCTCGTTAAATTTAGCGGTATCTACTTTCAGGTCGCGCTCTTCTGCCATAAGCTCGGTCAAATCAAGCGGAAAGCCATAAGTATCATAAAGCTGAAAAGCGCCTTCACCACTGATAGTCCTTTCGGAGCCTTCTGCCGCACGTTCCGCTGCTTCAGAGAAGATTTCAATGCCTCTATCCAGTGTTCTGCCGAAGCTCGCTTCTTCGGATTCGATTACGGTCGAGACGTAGTCGGCCCTGGCCTTTATCTCATCAAACGCATCACCCAGGCGATCAACCACCACCGGAACAAGTTTATACATAAACGGCTCGTGCATACCTAACTCTCTACCGAACCTCGACGCCCGACGGAGTATTCGCCGAATTACATAACCCCTGCCTTCATTAGATGGTATTGCCCCATCGGTTATCGCAAAAGTTAGCGAGCGAATATGGTCGGATATTACTCGAAAGGCATTGTCGGTATTGTTGTTCAAACGGGACGTATATTTGTGGCCGGAAATTTCAGCAATGCGATTGATTATAGGTATAAACAAATCGGTATCGTAGTTGCTTTTCTTATTTTGCAGCACCGCAACAATTCTTTCTAAGCCCGCGCCGGTATCGACGTATTTAGAGCCCAAATCAACAAGCTCCCCATCATCTGTGCGGTTATATTGGATAAAGACCAGGTTCCACAGTTCTATGAACCGGCTGCAGCCGCCGTTGACACTGCACTTATGACCGGCCACATCCTTTTTGTCACACATATCAGGACCAAGGTCGATATGTATTTCGCTGCAAGGCCCACAAGGACCGGTTTCGCCCATCTCCCAGAAGTTATCTTTTTTGCCGAAGGCCAGAACCCTGTCAGCCGCTATCGGTGTAACTTTAGTCCACAGCTTTGCTGCCTCACTATCTTCGGGCAGGTTATCAGCTTTATCACCGGCGAAAACCGTTGCCCATAAACGGCTCGGCTCAATGGCCCAAACATCCGTGAGAAGCTCCCAGGCCCATTCAATTGCTTCGGCCTTGAAATAATCATCGAATGACCAGTTACCTAACATTTCAAAAAAGGTATGGTGATATGTATCCTTGCCAACCTCCTCAAGGTCGTTGTGTTTGCCGCTTACCCGCAGACATTTTTGGCTGTTGACCACTCGGCGATAATCCGGCGACACTAACCCGAGGAAAATATCTTTGAACTGATTCATTCCCGCATTGGCAAAAAGCAGCGTCTCATCGCCAATAGGCACTATGGGAGAGCTGGGGACAAACTCGTGCCCTTTATCCCTGAAAAAATCTATAAAGCCGTCTCTTATTTGCTTTGCGCTTAACATTTTAAAATCAAATATCAAAACATAAGATGTCATTGCGAGGAGCTAAGTAAGCCTGCCCTGAGCGGAGTCGAAGGGAAGCAATCTTATCCACTCGCAAGGCGGAGATTGCCACGCCCTCACTTTGTTCGGGCTCGCAATGACTTTTATACTTTGCCTTGTGGCTAAACCAATCCTTTAGCAGCGATGATTTTGTTTTTTATTTCTTTGCACAAATCTTTATTCTCAACCAAGAACTTTTTGGCATTTTCTCTGCCCTGGCCGAGCCGTATGTCACCGTAGTTCAGCCACGCACCGCTTCTTTCGAGCACTTCACAGCCGAGCCCAAGGTCGAGCAAGTCGCCTTCGTAGCTGATTCCACTGTCAAACATGAGGTCAAACTCACCATCTCGGAAAGGCGGTGCAATCTTGTTTTTTACTGCCCTGGCCCTTATCCTGCTGCCAACAGCACCAGTGCTATCTTTTAAGGTTGTAATACGTCTCAAATCGATGCGCACCGAGCTATAAAATTTCAACGCCCTGCCACCTGGTGTTGTCTCCGGGTTGCCGAACATCACCCCGATTTTCATACGGATTTGATTTATGAAGATAAGTGCAGTCTTACTCTTACTGATGACAGCAGTGAGCTTTCTCATCGCCTGGCTCATTAATCTCGCCTGCAGTGCCATGTGGGTGTCACCCATCTCGCCTTCAATTTCTGCTTTTGGCGTAAGTGCGGCAACCGAATCAACAACTACAACATCGACGGAATTGGACCTGATTAACATCTCGACAATTTCAAGTGCCTGTTCACCGTTATCTGGTTGGCTGATAAGTAAGCCGCTGACATCGACACCCAACTTTTTTGCCCAGGTTGGGTCCATGGCGTGTTCGGCGTCTATAAATGCTGCCACCCCGCCCGCACGCTGAGCGCTTGCAATGATATGAAGTGCAAGGGTAGTTTTGCCCGATGACTCAGGCCCAAACAGCTCAGTAACTCTTCCTCGCGGAATGCCCGCGCCACCGAGGGCCATATCAAGCGATAACGAACCGGTCGGTATCCCGGCGATTTTGGCGTATTTATGCTCATCCATTTGCATAATAGCACCCTGGCCGTACTGCTTTTCAATCTGTGCAATCACACGCTGCAGGGCTTCTTCTTTGCTGGTTGCCTTTGACGTTATTTCGGCCTTTTTCGTCTTTGCCATTTTTGCTTTTCTCCTATTTTGTTGGCGAGTGGTGAGTATTTAATCAACCCAAACAAACCTTCGTGGAAAAACCATCCCTAAGCTTCGCTTGAGGTTACCACCCTATATTCATTGATTATTGATTATTGATGCAGCATACTCGCTTTCAGGCCGCAGCCCCACCAGACGCTTTACCTCTTTGCCGTTCTTGATGATCAGAACTGTTGGGATTGCCCTGACTCCGTATCGTTGCGCTACCGCAGGAACTGCGTCAACATCTACTTTGCACACGGTAACCCTGCCAGTGTACTTATCAGCAAGGGACGATATGATTGGAGCCAGAACCCTGCAGGGAGGACAGCGGTTAGAGAATAAATCCACGAGACAAACCCCACGTGCGTCAAGCACGTGGGTTTTGAAATCAGCCTTGCTGTTGATGTGGATAATGTTAGAACTTTCCTTTGTCTCTTTTGGCACTCGTGAAAACATCGATACCAATAATGCCCCCATCACTGCCCCATAGATCGCGCCGCGGTATGGATTTGCCGTCAGTGGACAGGTGCCGGACGAACACTTGCCGAAATAACCCAAACCGGCCCCGATTGCTCCGCCAATCAGAACACCTAATAAAATCTTGGTAATCATAACTTCATTGTCTCATTTCTATCACTCAAAAAGGAAATTCCTATATAACCTTAACTCATTTAGCAAGACTTTTGCAAAAGTTCAGTCATTTAACTTATACTTTATGGATGATTTCTAACGCGGCTATGGTTCCGTCACCAACAGATGTAGTAATTTGTCTGTGTCTTTTATCTCGAATGTCTCCGGCTGCATATACGCCTCTGATATTAGTTTCCATTTGTGGACCCGTAATAATATAACCATATTTCGTTAATTGTATTGGTATATTTTTTAAGAAAGTACTATTAGGAACAAGCCCAACAAATATAAAGATACCATCACGCTCTAATCTAATACGTTTATTTGTTTTGAGATCCTCCGCTTCTACGACCATCTTGTTTTCTTTTTTGTAGAAGGCTCGGGGTTCATGAGACCACAGAATCTTGACCTTCGGATTCGTGGTGGCCTTATCCGCCGTGATTTTTTCAGCCTGTAAGTTATCAAATTGATGGATTACAGTGATGGATTTTACAAACTGTAAAAGTAGCAACGATTCCTCCATAGCACTGTTTCCACCTCCTATTACGAATATGTCTTTGTCTTTATAGAATTCGCCGTCACAGGTGGCACAATAAGATACGCCACTGCCCTTATACTCCTGTTCACCTGGAATGTTCAGCAGTCGGGGCGATGAGCCGGTAGCAATGATTACAAATTCCGCAGTAATTTTTTCTTCATCGTCAAGTTCTACCCATTTTTCCTGGTCGCTAAGGTGAAATGCAGTGATATCTGCTGCCAGCTTGAACCTGGTGCCATACTTTTCCGCTTGCTTTCGCATATTGCCTGCCAACTCGTGCCCGGCAATGGGTTCGACGAGGCCCGGATAATTGGCTACCTGGTGAGTGGTCTTCACTTGACCGCCGGCAGACGACTCATCTATCACTAAAGTCGAAAGAGTTGCTCTTGATGTATAAATAGCTGCTGCCAATCCTGCGGGCCCGGCCCCGATGATGATAACATCAAATTTTTGCATATTTTCGCTCATCGTAATCATCACCTTAAATGAAATAAGAATTACGCAAAAATGTCATTGATTATGCTCTTTACTTCTTTTGCCGATTGAATACTGGAAGTGGCCTTCACTACCTTGCCGTTACGGTAATAAATAGTGTATGGCAGCCCCCAAAATCCTCGGCATTCAGGTAAATTCTTGATAGCCGCGGCCTCTGGGACATCAAAATCCATATCCCGAAATTGAATATCAGGGTAATTTCCCTGCAAAATTTCAAATATGTCATATACCGGGATACACATAGGCCCCATTCTTCCACAACAGATAGCGACCTTTTCGTTGTTCTCAATTAACTCTTTAAGTTGCTCTTCACTTTCGATATGCTCTAAATTAGTTTGAAGCATTTATTGCATCTCCTTATTTTTACTACCACATTTTTCTTTTGTCTTTTCACTTGTAACATCTATTAACCTGTAATTACCTAACACAGCATAAATAGGTCCGCTCGGCGTCAACTGGCTCTGGTAGACCGTAACTGAATCAGCCGGTGAACTGCCAAGCTTAAAATCCCTATAGGCCTCACTTATTTGTGCCAGCTTGACACCTGCCTTGGAGTTTCTTATTCTGCAAAGGGTCAGATGGCCGGAAAATTGCCTCTTTTCAGTGGGCCAGCCAGCCGGGTCCAGTTGTTGCTCAAGGTCTTTCTGTAATTCTAACAGATTTTCGCTTCCTTTGCCTATGCCAATCCATAAAACTCTGGCACTTCTGCCGCCGAAATAGCCGACCGATTCTACATCCATCTCAAAGCTCTTGTGCCTGCCGGCCACCTCTTTCGTAATATTGCAAACCTCGACAACATCTTTGTCTTTAATCTCGCCCAGAAATTTCAATGTAAGGTGTACGTTTTCCGCATTTACCCATTTTACATCGCTTTTTTTAATATCAACTTTGCTCCGCAGCTCAGTTTGTAAATCGGCTAAGCCCTTTCTGATTGCCTTGTCAATATCTATCGCAATAAATACTCGCATTTTATCTGTTATCTAAAAACTTGTTACTTTTCGCAAGGTCTCAAGCCTGTTGTCAATATCGGTTTTATCTATAGAGGCTAATCCATCCAGGGAAAAATCAGCAATAGTGGAAGCAGCAACCACTGTGCCATAAGCGACCGCTGCTTTTAATGTGTCAAAGTCCGTTTTGCCGGTTTGCGCCAGATAACCCATAATTCCTCCTGCGAAGCTGTCACCGGCGCCTGTAGGATCTTTTACCTCTGCGGCTGGATAAGCCGGCAGAATAAATTTGTCTCCCTTGGAATTGCACATTACCGAACCTGACTCACCTTTTTTGATAATCACTACATCTGTACCCATATCCAGGATTTTCTCTGCTGCTTTTATCAGGTTATGTTCCTTGGCCAGCAATCTTGCCTCATCTTCGTTAATTATCAAACAGTTAATCTTTTTTAGCAATTTTTTCAAATCTTCCGGCTGTCGCTCAATCCAGAAGTCCATAGTATCGGCAGCCACGAAAACAGGGCTATCGATTTGGTTAAGTAATTTAAGCTGTAGATTTGGCGCTGTATTTGCCAGAAAAACGAATTTGCTGTCCTTAAACTCGGCAGGCACGGCAGGCGGCTCTTCTTCGAGAACATTTAGTTCGATATAGTCAGTTGTCCTTTCGTCCATATTCTCATGATATGAGCCAATCCAGCGAAATGTCTTACTGTTTTTTCTTGCCTCCAGACCTGTTAAGTCAACATCTCTGCCGGCAAAAACTTTGGCAAAATCAAACGGACAATCCGAACCGACCGCGCCGACTAATCGAACGGGTGAAAAGAAGCTCGCTGCCATACTAAAATACACAGCCGAGCCGCCGATACAGTTCTCACTAACACCGTATGGCGTCTTGACCGTATCAATCGCTATCGAACCCGTTACCAGCAACGACATTTCTAACCTTTTCCTTCTTGGGGTACCTTTGCGAATTTTTTCAAAGTGATATCTATTCTTTTGAGAGTCTTTTCTTTACCTAACATTTGGACAGAATCGAATATTGGTGTGCTGATTGTTGTTCCACAAATAGCAACGCGTAACGGCTGAGCGACTTTGCCTAAGCCGACCTGTTTATCTTCTGCTAAGCTGCGCAGCATATTCTCAATATTCTCAACAGTAAACTGCTCCATTGCCGCAAGTTTATCACGAACAATCGCCAGAACAGCCAGGCCGTCATCTTTTAATAGGACTTTCTTAATTGCCTTATCATCGTATTGAATTTGGTCATCAGGGATAAAGAGAAATCTACTTTTACGTTCGATATCAGCTAAGGTCCTCGCACCGGCACAAAGTTCTATAATTCTCATAAGTACCTTATCGTCCGCTTCAATGACCGGAGATTCAATAGCTTTCAAGTAATCCTTAAAATGCCCAAAGAGTTTTTCTTTATCGGCCAGCTTGATATGCTCGGTGTTGAAGGCAATGAGTTTCTGGCGGTCGAACAAGCTGTTGGACTTGGTTAAACGAGAAAGGTCAAAGCAGCTAATCAGTTCATCGACGGTCATAATTTCGCGTTTATCACCCGGACTCCAGCCAAGTAGCGCAAGAAAATTCACCATCGTTTCAGGCAGATAGCCGCTTTTGAAGAAATCAACGACATTAATCTCCGGCAGTCGCACGCCAAGATATTCTGCCATCGCATCCACGCAGGGCATATCCGGCATAGTCTTGCCTTTGATGAAAGACTCTATTTCTTCGGCGCTTATATTTCCTGCTTCAGCTAATTTCTGCTGGTCAATATATTCTCTTTCCTTTAGGGCTTTACGAAGTGCCTTGGGCCGCTCACGTTTGGAGAGTTTTCCACCTCTTTCGCTTATAGTAACGGACATATGGGCGTATTTCGGCAGCTCTCCAAATCTCAGGGCTTCCCATAGCTCCTGTTGGCCGGGAGTATTCATAAGGTGCTCCTGGCCGCGGATAATATGCGTTACCTTCATCGAATAATCATCAACCACACAGGCAAAGTTATATGTCGGAAAGCCGTCACTTTTTTGTATGATAAAATCGCTGATTTCCTCCGCAGCGAACGTAACCTCGCCGCGTACCTCATCGGTAACAACGATATGTTTATCCTGCGGGACGGCAAAGCGTACTGTAACATCTCGGCCTTCGGCCCGCACTTTCTCCACGTCTTTGGCATCAGGGAAGTCTTTGGGCCGGGGATAGATAAAGTTTTTCTTTTGGGCTTCAGCTTCTTTACGAAGTACATCGAGTTCTTCCGGCGTATCGAAACACCAATACGCCTTTTGCTCATCGATAAGTTTTTTTACGTATTTATCGTAGATTTCTCGCCGTTGCGATTGTAGATATGGCCCATTCGGCCCGCCGACTTCCGGGCCTTCGTCCCAATCTATGCCGAGCCAGTGAAGGTCATCTATCACCTGCCGGATAGCGGTCGGCGTGTTTCTCTTCTGGTCGGTATCCTCAATGCGCAGTATGAATTTCCCCTCCATTCGTCTTGCATATAACCAGTTAAATAGAGCTGTCCTGGCTCCACCAACATGCAAATACCCCGTCGGCGACGGTGCAAAACGTGTTACCACCTTCTCAGACATACTTTACAATTCCAAAGTAGATGTTATAAATATACAATGGTAAATAGGTTAAGTTAAAAAATTGATATTGTCAAGAATTCAGATGCCATGATTTGTGACTATATATTTAAATGTAAGATGGTTATTTCTTTCTGTGGATTCTATTCGGAGTTAGAGAGTGAGTAACTTCGATTCGCTAACTAATAACTTGTTTCTCATAGGGTCAGGATTCACAAAATCTGTGTTTCCAAAAGCGCCTCTGAATGCAGATTTACTCCGTTCTATAATCGATGATAACCCAGAAACTCTATTAAGAAAATATCAGATTAGATATCACACAGACGATATCGAAATACTTTTGACGCGTATGGACTTGGAAACGGTAGAGTTGCAGAGCGAGCGACTGAAGCAAGACCGCCAAAAAATTAACGAGGAAATTGCTGGATATATTCAGCAGTTTAGATTTGGGGTTAGATTTAAGGAGAAAAAAGACCTTCAAAAAAGTGAATGTCGTTGGCTGGAGTCTCTTGCGAAAGAACTATTTAAAGAGAATGATGCAATCATAACATTAAATTATGACTGTTTTCTTGAGGGTCTACTGGATTATTATAAAGTATGGACGCCTAAGGGCGGGTATTGTGTCGTCGAAATTAGCGTGCCTGGCATATCTGTACCACAGAATCCCCATAACATTCGTGTTTGCAAGATCCACGGCTCAGAAAATTTCAAAGAGTCTTATGTGCTGAATGGACAAGGTAGGACAGGGCAGACTCAAATTGATCCAATAATTGACGAAACAATATACCCTATTTCAGGAAGAAACAGTTGTTTGGGGGTAGTAAACAATGAGTTAACTGCTCCAAAATCATACATTATTGCTCCCAGCTTTGTGAAAATACCGCATAGTCAAATCGAGGTAATGATGGTTGAGGCCTTATGTTGTGCTGCTAAGGCAAAAAACTTCATTATAATTGGCTGTGGTTTGCGCCCAGAAGATAGCTTTTTATGGCTTTTACTTGCAAGTTTTCTAAAAAACACCACCAGAGTAAACATACAGCAGAGTAATTATCCTGGGCAAGGTGATAGAAAAAAGCTATTTGTGGAAGATTTATGTGCCGAAAAGATTGTAGAGAAAATTAGAAATCACTGCACAGATGTTGACGAATTTGTGGAAGTAAAATCATCCTCAAGAGGTCTTAAGGAGGACATCGGATTGCTAATTCAAGAATTGCACGGACAAAATTCAGGAATTAAGCGTGAGAGAAACTATTAAAATGCCGATTAATGGACAAAATAACCCGGAAAGAGAACGGCTCGATTTTATTAGGCAGATTGTCGCTGACGATATAAAGACGAATAAATGGGACAGCCGAGTTCACACTCGATTTCCGCCTGAGCCGAACGGCTATCTGCACATCGGCCATGCCAAGAGTATCTGCCTGAATTTCGGCATCGCAGAGGAATTTGGCGGCCAATGCAGTCTGCGATTCGACGACACCAACCCCATAAAAGAAGAGCAGGAATACATCGACTCGATTATAGAAGACATACGCTGGCTCGGCTTCGATTGGCAGGACAGATTATATTATGCCTCGGATTACTTCGAGCAGATGTATCAGTACGCCCTCCAGCTCATAAAGGCCGGAAAGGCCTATGTCTGCGATTTAACAGCCGACCAGACAAGAGAATATCGCGGCACTTTGACTAAGCCGGGAACCAATAGCCCTTATCGCAACCGCAGCATCGAGGAAAATCTTGACTTATTCGAGCGGATGAGAGCCGGAGAATTTCCCGATGGCTCCCGCACATTGCGCGCGAAAATCGATATGGCTCATCCGAACCTGAATATGCGGGACCCCGTTATGTATCGCATCCTGCACGCAGCACATCCCCGCACATCGGACAAATGGTGCATCTATCCGATGTACGACTGGGCGCACGGCCTCGAAGATTCCATTGAAGGCATCACCCATTCGATTTGCACGCTCGAATTTGAAAATCACAGGCCTTTATATGACTGGTTCCTCGACCAGTTAGGCATTTTCCATTCCCAGCAGATTGAGTTCGCTCGTCTCAATCTTTCTTATACCGTAATGAGCAAGCGCAAGCTCCAACAACTGGTGCAGAAAGGTCTTGTCAATGGCTGGGACGACCCGCGATTGCCGAGTATTAGCGGCCTGCGAAGACGCGGCTGCTCACCGCAAGCTATCCGAAACTTCTGCAGGGTCATCGGCGTCAATAAGTTCAATAGTACCATTGATATCGCACTATTGGAGCATTGCCTCCGCGAAGATTTGAACAAGACATCTGCCCGCGTTATGGCCGTTCTCAAGCCGCTCAAAATAGTTATCGATAACTATTTTGAGGATAAGGCCGAAGAGCTTGAGGCTATCAACAATCCGGAAGACCCGGGCGCAGGCACGCGGATGGTTCCATTCTCACGGGAGCTTTATATTGAGCAGGATGATTTTATGGAACAGCCGCCCAAAAAATTCTATCGCTTAGCGCCCGGCCGCGAGGTTCGCCTGAGATATGCTTACTTTATCACCTGTAAGGACATTGTTAAGGATGCAAATGGCCAAATTGTCGAGCTGCACTGCACCTATGACCCTGCCACAAGAGGCGGTGACGCTCCCGATGGCCGAAAGGTCAAATCTACGCTTCACTGGGTCTGCGCCAAACACGCAATCAAAGCCGAAGTGCGTCTTTACGACCATTTGTTCACAAAGGAAAACCCGGATGAGACGGAAGAAGGTAAGGATTTCACTGCTAACTTGAATCCAGACTCTCTGGAGGTTTTGACCGACTGTTTTGTAGAGCCATCTTTGAAAGATGCAAAACCGTCAAATCGTTTCCAGTTCGAACGGCTCGGCTATTTCTGCGTTGACCCTGACAGCTCGCCCACAGGGGGCTCCTCCGGCAAGCTCATATTCAACCGCACGGTAACACTTAAAGACCCCTGGGCTAAAATTCAGCAATCACAACAAACATCGCGGTCCTGACTTGGGGAAGTCTATCAGTTTGGGCTTAACTGAAAGTCAACGTAAGGCGAGTACCGTATTATCCTCTTGTATTTATTCTCCGGGTCCGGCTCTTCGCCGAGATAAAACTTAACGCTCATCTTCCCCTCGTCAAGGTCATATATACTGTGCCAGAGCGTCCTTGCGGGCGGAAACCGCCGGTCCTGCGGCACATTAGGCGAAATTGCGACACGGTTGTTAATCTCCTTGGCCTGTTCGATGCTGAATTTCCCGCCTGCCTTTACTGCCTTGCGAAGGGCATCTAAACGTTTATAACTTTCCTTCACATTATTCGGCAGAGTATTGACTTTGCTCCGCTTTGACACCAAGTGGTTCGTAATACACTGAGGCCCGTCACCATCGAGGACAAAAGTCTCCTCTCGCGTCGGCGAAATCTCAAAAATAAAGCTTTTTCCGGATTTATCCGCAATCAGATAGTGACACGGAATGCTAATATAATAATGCTTTAGGGACTGCATTGCTTGTTTTGCCTGCTCGGTATCCCTGCATATATCGAGTAAATAGCGCATACACAATAGCTCATGCATCCCTACTCCTGCTTCGGGTTTTGAAGTGTTCATGGTTTCCTGCTCTGCAAATACCGCCACCGCCAGTCCTTGTGAATTTATGCCGTCAAGGACACCGCCAAGATAGTCATAAGCACAGATATAAAGGCTGGGGTATCCTTTATCCGGATATATCTCAAACACGTAGGGAATAACCTGGGTCGGCTTTTTGCCCGTCTTTGGGTCTGTCACTTCGAGAGTTCTTGTTGAAAAATCGAAGTTTCTGCTCAAAACATCGTGGCCTGTCTCCATAAAGGCCGCCGGGTAAAATACAGCCGAGCAGCCCGTGACACCCGGAAGCTCCATCGGAACCATCAATGCAGAAAAGTCGTAGGAATCATCTTGTATATCCAGTCCAAATATCACTGCAGAGCCCTTCATACGTTCATAATGCACCGGATAGTTCTGCTCCATATACGTCCGCTGCGCCTTATTTCGCTGCTTTTCGAATTCAGAAGGTACTTGAACTAAATTGTTCTTTTGGACAATCTCGGCTATCTTTTTGCCTATCTGAAAATTTGTGCCCTTAATTACAACGTGTCTGACTTCCACAAAGTCTTTCAGGCTGCCGGCTACAACGCTTTCTTTACAGAAGACATTGTTCGGCTCTGCCTTACTGATTGCACCTGCAAACAATAGTATCGTTGCAGTTAATAGAAACCTCTTCCGCAGGTCAGTGTTCATAATAATCTCCTCTGAAGAATTATACCGCTATCTTGTAAGAATCATCTTTATCGATGCAATAAGTAATACAATGCCGAAAATCTTTCGCAAAATCTGGTCAGGAATACCGACTGCGAACTTCGCCCCCAATAACCCGCCTATAAAAAAACCCAGACATACAAGGCCGGCTATTTTCAAATCCACGAAGCCCTGCTTATAATAAATCCAGGCGGCAAGCAGACCGATAGGCGGCACCATCAGGGCCAGCGTTGTGCCCTGCGCCGTATGTTGTGACAATCCGAACAAAAGAACCAGACACGGAATAATAATTATCGCTCCACCTATACCGATTAAACCGCTGAAAACACCGGTAACAAGACCTAAAAGCAAGTAAAGGAATATCTTCATAATTTTAACCTCATCTTATTTATTTAGCCCCCAGTTTTACTGGGGGTTTTTCTTTACCCAAATAACTCCTTAAATTTCTCTTCTATATCGGAGTTTTCGCACAGCACCTGGCCAATCAGAACCGCTCTAACGCCGATGTCCCTTAGCTTTTCGACGTCGGCTCGTGTTTTTATCCCGCTTTCGGACACGAGTTCGTTTTTATTTTCGAGCAGTTCCGCCAATCGGCTGGTTGTATTCAAATCCACCTCCATTGTCTTGAGGTTGCGGTTATTGATTCCGAGAACACTGTAGCCCTTTTTGGGAAAGCCGATTAAGCTGCGCACAGCCAGTATTGTATCTGCCTGATGGACTTCCAAAAGAACTGTTAGCGTCAGTTCGGCTGCAGCTATCATCAAATCCATCAGTTTGCCGGGCTTTAGCGTCTTGGCTATCAGCAGTATTGCATCGGCGCCGGCAGCTCGTGATTCATAAACCTGCCAGATGTCGATTATGAAGTCCTTTCGCAAAACAGGCAAATCCACCGCCTCTTTTATCTGCTTGATGTATTCGAGCCGGCCTTGAAAGTATTTTTCATCGGTAAGAACGCTAATTGCATCAGCCCCGCATTGTTCATAACTTTGCGCGATTGCCACGGGGTCGAAATCCTTGCAAATAATCCCTGCTGACGGCGAGGCCTTTTTGACCTCTGCTATAACGTTTATACCTCTGCTGTTTGGCTTGGTAACCGCTTTGTAGAAGTTACGGCACCTGCGCATCGAGCGAATCTTTTCTTTAAGCTGCTCAAGGCCCAGCTGCGATTTACGAAAGCTTACTTCCTCTTTTTTGTCAGCAATAATTTTGTCTAATATACTTGACAATCTAATTTACTCCGTCACGTTTAGCCAGCGCCTCACGCATCACGATATACGCAATACGAATTTACCCTGCGACCTTAACGTAGGCCATATGAAGCTCACTGAGCGTACTTGCAAGAACTTTATCTTCTGCTTCGGTTAAGTTGCCTTTGGTTTTCTCCTGGAGCGTCTCGAGCATATCGATTTGGTATTTTGCGAGCTCCAAATCCGGCTCCTTCTGTTCCTGTCCCTTAATTTGAAGCAAACCTAATGCAAATAACGTCTGTGTGGTAAGGGTGCTAACAAGTGCTGCGAAATTACCTTGGGGCAAAGGTTCACGGCGTTTACTTTGCTCTTGGGCTTTTGTCTCATCTTTTTCCTGCGCAGCTAATATCTCTTTTTCTTTTTGAGCTTCTTTTTTCCAGTCCTTGTCGATAATAATCTTCTTTTCTTCTTTTTTCTCTTCTTCAGCCATCTCAAAAACTCCTGAAAATCTTGCCACTAAGACACTAAGGCTGAATATATTTTATTTACTTCCTTTAATCTTTTTGTGTCTTGGTGCCTTAGTGGCTAATTCTTACCTTTTCTACGGTATTTTTTCGTATCTCTGTCAACGTCCTTCTTTTGCTGACGTTCAGTGATTGCCCTTCGTTTATCGTACTGTCTTTTGCCTCTGGCAAGAGCCAGTTCTATTTTTGCAAATCCTCTATCGTTGAAATAGATTTGCAGGGGCACAAGGGTAAAGCCACGCTGCTCGAGTTTAGTTCTTATTTTTTGGATTTCGCGTTTATGCAGCAGCAGTTTTCTTTTTCTGCCCGGCTCATGGCCGGCTGCACCTGCTTGCTCGTATTGGGCGATATGTGCGCCGACAAGCCAGCACTGCCTATTTTCTACCCTTGCGTATGAGCCGGCAAGGTCGCCTTGCCCGGCCCGCAGCGATTTCACCTCTGTTCCCAACAGCTCCAGACCCGCCTCGAACTTCTCGATAAGCTCGAAATTTCGATAGGCCTTTTTATTAACTGTTTTGGGTTGCTGCCGGCCTTTACTCTTACGCGTTTTTGCTGCCATTTAAGATATAATATCCGGCAGATAGTAGCTCTGCAAGCCCCGTTAGAAGTAAGTTACCAAACACCATGTAGATTTCTAACGGGGCAAGAGCGCTGCGAGGTCGCCCAAGGTCCGCCTCTGGTGCATGAAAAGTGCAAAGATATTTTATCTTAGCCCCCAGGTTTACCCTGGGGGTCTTATCCCACAACTTGTCCCGAATCTTTTTATTGGGATTTATTGCGGGCTATTTAGCCCCCAGTTTTACTGGGGGTTTTGCTTTCAACAACAGCAGCTACTTAATAAATCGGATACTAACCGGGTACCTATAAGCTTGCCCGCTGTTGACTTTTATCGTGGCGAGGATGCAAAAGACTATGTCCACTATTGCTACCGCCGGCACAAGAACAACGCCTATGCAGGCAAAACAAAGTAACCACGAGATAATCATTGCTATTGCCACCGTAATCTGGAAATTCAGTGACTCTTTGCCCTGGCTGTCGATAAACGGGTCCTCGTCTTTCTTTATCAGCCAGATAACCAAAGGGGCTATAAAACCGGTAAAAATGGCCAATAAATGGCACAGCATCGCCCAGGTACGAGCGTCTTTACTGATTGGCTCAATGGGTTGTTCCTGTTGGCCTTCTTTGGGTTGTTCCGGCTGGTCACCGCCTCCGGAATTCTCTGATGGCTCTGGTGTTGTCTTTGTTTTTGCCATAATCTAACTCCCTTCTATATTATTCTTTTCTTCAACTCGCACAATCTATGCCTCTTTTTACAAAGACCTGTTTAACCCGTCAAGGATAAAACATTATACGAGTGTTTTGCGGGACAGGCGGTTAGCAATGGTTTTTCGCATAAGCCTTGCGTTGCCGTCCTGACCGGTGAAGAGTTTAAATTGTGCCATCGCCTGGTTTACGAACATCGACAGTCCGTCAATCCTTTTTAACCTTTTTTTCTTTGCCTGCTTTAACAATAATGTCTCAGCAGGATTATAAACCGTATCGAAAACCACCATACCCTTTTTAAGGTATTTTTCAGGCAAGGGCGTTTCCTCAACATTCGGATACATTCCAATGCTGGTACAATTTATCAGCAACTTCACATCCAAATTTTGCAAATCATCCAGCCCGGAAAAATCACAATCAAACTCAGCAGCAAGCTTTTCAGCCCTTTGGATGGTTCTGTTATAGATTTTGATTTTTGCGCCTGCGTCGCTAAGACCTGCCACTATCGCCCTCGCTACACCGCCGGCGCCGATAACTGCGACCGGCAGCTCCTTTAAATCAGCCCTGTCGATTTTTAGTCCGGAAGTAATTGAGTCCAGCGCCGCAGTGTAATCGGTATTGTAGCCGGCTAATTTCTCATCGCCTTTTATGACCAGAGTATTAACCGCCCCGATGTTTTCTGCTAACGGTTCGACAGTCCTGAGCTCACCGTCGAAGGACGGTTCGACAAAGCCCGGTTTTCTCCTGACATAGTTTAAGGCGTTTTGCTTATGTGGTATGGTTACGCTAAAGCCGCGAAAATTCAGCCATTTTCTCACAATGACGTTGTTCAAAAACAAATCGAATTCACTTTGCCCGCCTTTGACAAGAAGCGGCAAATATATTTTATTCATACTTTTTTCTGCAAAGCACGCATTATGTATCGCTGGGCTAAGTGAATGGCCGACTGGCTCGGCTATCACGCCGAAAAGTTCCGTCTCTGAGTCTATCGAATCGAAGCGGTATAATTTTTTCAATTGCTCGATTGTCAATTGCCCCGGCGCAGTATCGCTTTGTTTATCGATACTGGCAAAAGTTACAAAGCTGCCGAGTTTTTTAGCTACTATTCTGCTTATTAGCCCTGCCTCACCCATACAGAAGACAATGCGCTCTCCGCTTGTTTTGTGCAGCAAATCGAAGGCCTCGAAGCAATCGTTGATATGATTGGCCGTATAGACGAGCTTGGGTATCGCCGCCGGAAAGACAGCTAATATATTGCGATACAGCTTGCTGATATTATCAAATTTCCTCTCGAAATCGTGAGCCGACAGAATCAGCCGTGCTTTTGAGTTCTGCGATAGTCCTCTTTGTAATCTCTCCTGGTTTTCTACAAAGCGATAATTCTCATATTCGAAATCGACAAATTCGGCGCCTGCTTTTAGCGCGCCGGCTAATACGTCAGCTCGTAACCGGTCTGGATATTTTCTTGCCCCGCCTTGTTCCCTATCCCGGCAGGTTACAATGACAGGTACTTTTTTTCGGCTGGCGGTTTTCATCTCCCCAACCAGCTCCTTAATCATATCGACGCTGAGTTCTCCAAGGTAATCGCTTCGCAACTCGAGCATCTCAGCCCCTGCCGCCAGGGCTGATTTGATTTGCTTTTTCGCCTCGCTTGGACTTTCTGCCGCTATTGGTACAGCTAATTTTGTCTGCATAACAAACACATATACCAGTGTTTAGCCTCGAAGGCAAGAGCAAAAACACAACAGGATACGGGTCAGATGACATGATAATGCCGAATCATTACCTATACCCCAGATAAAAGTTTTTCTCATTATAATCGGTTGTTGTCTCACTCGTCGGGACGAAGTCCGACGCAGTCCGATATCGTAATTCTTATAATTTGCAGCTTGATTTAACCATTTTTCCAATATAAACTTATCTACGATGGACAGGCGAATTATAATAAATGCCGATGATTTTGGCCTGTGTGAAGGAGTAAATAGGGCTGTAGCAGAAGCTCACACAAAGGGCATTCTGACCAGTGCGACTATAATGACCAATATGCCGGCCGCCGCCGAAGCAATCGAGATAGCAAAGCATCTGCCCGGTATTGGTATAGGCGTTCATCTCAACCTCACTGACGGTCAGCCGGTCTCGAAGGATGCTGATGTTCGACTCTTAGTAAATACTGACGGCCACTTCGCTCACTCACCTACCAGGCTATCGTTTCGTTCTTTTATTTCGCCCCGGTTTAGAAATGCGGTAAAGGTCGAATTAGCTGCCCAGATACGATGGGCGGTCGAAAGAGATTTGCGACCGACGCATCTGGATTCGCACAAGCATATACACAGTTTCCCAGCCATATATCCGTTGGTCTGCGACTTGGCCAGGCAGTTTGAAATCCCTGCGATACGTTTTACATACGAACCGGGGAGCTTTTCTGCTATGCCCTCGCTGCTGCCGAGCGGCGAGGGAAAGAAAAAAGCAAGGTTGATTCGTATTATGGCTCGGATAAATCGACTGCAGAACCATAGCTTTTTCAAAGCTGATATGCTTCTCGGCGTCGCACATACGGGCAGGATAAACACAGATTTTTTCAGAGCCGTTGCCTCGTATAATAGAGCGCTGGTAGCTGAGATAATGACTCACCCGGGATTTACTGATGGTCTGGAAAAATTCAAAACAAAGCTCGTTCAGCAGCGAAAAAACGAGCTTGATACGCTTTGCAGTGAAAAAACCAGGCAGTATTTGATAAATGCAGGAATAAAATTAGTGCATTATGGACAACTATAAGAATCAGGCTAATGTTGACTGCTCGGTTGTAGTGCCGCTTTACAACGAAGATAATTCTGTAAATGAGCTTTATGAGCGACTGACCAGAACTATGAGCGAAACCGCTCAGGGTTATGAGCTGATTTTCGTGGACGACGGCAGCAGCGACAATACCTTGCAGATATTGAAAGACATCGCCTCCAACGACGACAAGGTGGTGGTTATAGAACTTAGCCGTAACTTCGGCCAGACCTCTGCTTTGGCCGCCGGTTTCGATACCGCAAAGGGTCGAATAATAATTTCAATGGACGGCGACCTGCAGCATTGCCCCGAAGACATACCGAATTTTCTCGAAAAGATTGAACAAGGTTATGATGTTGTCAGCGGATGGCGCAAACACAGAGTGGATAATCTCCTTACCAGAAAAATTCCTTCGAAAACGGCTAACTGGCTTGTCTCAAAAATAAGTGGAGTGGATATTCATGATTTCGGTACCACATTCAAAGCTTACAAACGTGAAGTGATTGAACAGTTGAATCTTTACGGTGAAATGCATAGGTTTATTCCGGCCCTGCTGTCTCATCGGGGTGCTAAAATTATCGAAATACCTATTAAGAATATTGTCCGCCCAAAGGGCTCAAGCAATTATGGAATATCCAGAACTTTTAGGGTGGTATTCGATTTAATAACAATAAATTTTTTGCTCGGATACATTACAAGACCGCTGCACTTTTTTGGCCGAGCGGCTTTATACTGCATTCTTGCGACCATGTTAATGGCCTGCTATATGTTATATGACAAATTTGTATATAACGTGCCTATTATGGTTGCTCACGCTCCGCTGGCAGGGTTAGCGGCTTTACTTTTCCTGATCGGGTTTATATTTATTGCCGCCGGACTATTAGGTGAGATGATAAGCAGGGTTTATTTTGAGTCCACAAACAAAAAGATATACTCGGTGCGCAAAGTGCATCATAAGCACAATTTGACGGCAGAGTGTGAAAATGAGTAAGAAAAGGCAGTCGTTAAATAGGATTATAATTATTTTACTGATAATTGCCGCAACTATACATCTGCTGTTCTACCATTTCCACATTAATGATTTCCGCGTTATAGAACCGGCCGTACTTTACACCAGCGGCCAGCCGAGAGGGATGGATTATACGCGGCTTCTTTACAAATATCATATTGCTATTATTGTTAATGTTCGCATAACGTCGGAACACAGGAATAATAATTGGTATAATGAAGAAATAACCTGGACGAGGAACAACGGGGTCAGATATATCGAAATGCCTATCGAAAAAAGTAGCTATTTCCCGGATGAACGAACTCAGGATAATTTTATCGCTATAATGACAAATAAAGACAATCTTCCCGTCCTTCTGCATGGCGGCCGCAACGATGAAAGAGTAGCTATGCTGGTTGCTGTCTGGCTGCGAAGAAGTCAGGGATATACGGCCGAACACACCGCTGACACAATTAATAAAATTATCGAAGGCCGTAAATTAACCGAAGGCGAGATTAGTTTTATAAGCCATTTAGCCAAGTAGAGTTGCTTTACCTGTCGATGGTATCGCTGTATTTTACTATCGGTGCCGTTATGTGGAATAAAGCACCGGATGTATCTTCTTTTAACCCCTGTTTTCTCTCTCTGTAGAACA